>Ga0156162_117_pt2 | contig 78159 bp, 87 predicted proteins | sample RifCSPlowO2_12_FD_107815 | JGI IMG/M metagenome (GOLD analysis project Ga0156162, IMG submission 107815) | Pseudomonadales bacterium RIFCSPLOWO2_12_60_38
CTCACACCACTTACGGTGTGATCGGTGTAAAGGTTTGGATCTTCAAAGGCGAAGTAATTGGTGGTCGCCAAGAAGAACTGAAACCACAAGCACCAGCGCCTCGTAAAAAAGCTGCTAAGTAAGGGGTACGCCAAATGTTGCAACCTAAGCGTACGAAGTTCCGCAAGCAGATGACAGGCCACAACCGTGGTCTGGCTCAGCGCGGTAGCAAAGTCAGCTTCGGCGAGTTCGCGCTGAAGTCTGTAGCTCGTGGTCGTCTCACCGCTCGTCAGATCGAGTCAGCGCGTCGTGCTCTGACCCGTCACGTAAAACGTGGCGGCAAGATCTGGATCCGTGTATTCCCGGACAAGCCGATCTCCAAAAAGCCTCTCGAGGTTCGGATGGGTAAAGGTAAGGGTAACGTGGAATACTGGGTAGCCCAGATTCAGCCAGGCAAAGTCCTGTATGAAATCGAGGGTGTTTCTGAAGAGCTGGCGCGTGAGGCTTTCGCCCTGGCTGCTGCAAAGCTGCCGCTCGCCACCTCCTTTGTTAAACGGACGGTGATGTGATGAAAGCGAATGAACTTCGTGAAAAATCCGCACAGCAGCTGAACGAGCAACTGCTCGGCCTGCTGCGCGACCAGTTCAATCTGCGTATGCAGAAAGCAACTGGCCAGTTGGGGCAGTCTCATCTGCTCTCGCAAGTTAAGCGTGACATCGCTCGCGTGAAGACTGTGCTCAACCAGCAGGCAGGTAAGTGATCATGGCTGAAGCCGAAAAGACTGTCCGTACGCTGACTGGCCGTGTTGTCAGCGACAAGATGGACAAAACCATCACCGTTTTGATCGAGCGTCGCGTTAAGCACCCGATCTACGGTAAATATGTTAAGCGTTCGACTAAGCTGCACGCGCACGACGAAACCAATCAGTGCCACATCGGCGACAAAGTCACTATTCGTGAAACTCGTCCGATGGCCAAGACCAAGTCTTGGGCACTGGTTGATGTTCTCGAACGCGCTGTGGAAGTCTAAGGACTAGGGGTCGGAGAAATTATATGATTCAGACTCAATCCATGCTCGATGTGGCCGATAACAGCGGCGCTCGCCGTGTTATGTGCATCAAGGTGCTGGGTGGCTCCCATCGTCGTTACGCTGGTATCGGTGACATCATCAAAGTTACCGTGAAGGAAGCAATTCCTCGCGGTAAGGTGAAAAAAGGCCAAGTGATGACTGCTGTTGTAGTCCGCACTCGTCACGGCGTACGTCGTGCTGATGGCTCCATTATCCGCTTTGATGGCAACGCTGCTGTTCTTCTGAACAACAAGCAAGAGCCGATCGGCACCCGTATCTTTGGGCCAGTGACCCGTGAACTTCGTACTGAGAAGTTCATGAAAATCGTCTCGCTCGCCCCAGAAGTGCTGTAAGGAGATCCGACATGCAAAAGATTCGTCGTGACGACGAGATCATCGTGATCGCCGGCAAAGACAAAGGTAAGCGCGGTAAGGTGCTTAAGGTTCTCGCCAATAACCGTCTGGTTATCGGTGGTCTGAACCTGGTCAAGCGTCATACCAAGCCTAACCCGATGTCGGGCGTGCAGGGCGGTATCGTCGAGAAAGAAGCTCCGCTGGACGCTTCTAACGTCGCCATCTTCAACGGCGAAACCAACAAGGCTGACCGCGTTGGTTTCAAAGTAGAAGACGGTAAGAAAATTCGTGTCTTCAAGTCGACCCAAAAAGCGGTTGATGCTTGAACACTGCTAGGTAGATTAGACCATGGCACGACTACAAGAGATTTACCGGAAGGAAATCGCCCCTAAGCTTAAGGAAGAACTTAAGCTCGGGAACGTGATGGAAGTTCCGCGCGTCACCAAAATCACCCTGAACATGGGTCTGGGCGAAGCGATCGGCGACAAAAAAGTCATCGAGCACGCTGTTGCTGACCTGGAAAAGATCACCGGTCAAAAAGTCGTTGTGACTTACGCTCGGAAATCCATCGCTGGCTTTAAAGTCCGTGAAGGTTGGCCGATCGGCGTCAAAGTGACTCTGCGCCGTGAGCGTATGTACGAATTCCTGGATCGTCTGCTGTCGATCTCCCTGCCTCGGGTCCGCGACTTCCGCGGCCTGAATGCCAAGTCCTTCGATGGTCGTGGTAACTACAGCATGGGCGTGAAAGAGCAGATCATCTTCCCGGAAATCGACTACGACAAGATCGATGCTCTCCGCGGTCTGGACATCACCCTGACCACCACTGCCAAGAACGATGATGAAGGCCGCGCTCTGCTGCGTGCGTTCAAATTCCCGTTCCGCAACTGATTGGAGTAGGACCATGGCCAAGATGAGCATGAAAAACCGCGAGCTGAAGCGTCAGCTCACGGTTGCCAAGTACGCCAAGAAGCGTGCAGCACTGAAAGCAATCATCGTTGATCTGAACGCAAGTCCAGAAGCGCGTTGGGAAGCTACAGTTGCTCTGCAGAAGCAGCCACGTGACGCAAGCGCTTCGCGCATGCGTAACCGCTGCCGCCTGACCGGTCGTCCACACGGCGTTTACCGCAAGTTCGGCCTCGGCCGTAACAAACTGCGTGAAGCGGCAATGCGTGGTGACGTACCAGGTCTGGTTAAAGCCAGCTGGTAAGTACTTTCAACGTCCAGGTGGTCGGAATCGCAAGATACTGACCGCCGGTGACCTTGAATCTGGATCAAGCCCCTTTTGGGGCTTGTTTCATTTCTGGAGTATGTCTAAAATACGCGGCTCGCCTGAGCCCGTGTTTTTTGTGCTCGGAGATTCTCGGCGACATATGTAGCCGCAAGGCTAATTTTTTTGTATTAGGAGCGTCTAGCCCATGAGTATGCAGGACCCGTTAGCGGACATGCTAACTCGTATCCGTAATGCCCAGATGGCTGAAAAGTCCGTCGTAAGCATGCCATCTTCCAAGTTGAAGGTAGCTGTTGCCAAAGTCCTGAAAGACGAAGGCTACATTGCGGGTTATCAGATCAGCAGCGAAATCAAACCACTGCTGTCCATCGAGCTGAAGTACTTCGAAGGCCGTTCGGTCATCGAGGAAGTGAAGCGCGTTAGCCGTCCAGGCCTGCGTCAGTACAAGTCCGCTGAAGATCTGCCGAAAGTTCGTGGCGGTCTGGGCGTGTCTATCGTCTCCACCAACAAAGGTGTGATGACGGATCGTGCTGCGCGCGCTGCCGGTGTCGGCGGCGAAGTTCTTTGCACTGTGTTCTAAGGGGGGATAAGCATGTCTCGCGTCGCTAAGAACCCCGTTAAGCTGCCAGCCGGTGTCGAAGTCAAATTCGCAGGCCAACAGCTTTCGGTGAAGGGTGCCAAGGGTACTCTTGAACTGAACATCCATTCGTCCGTTGAGATCGTTGAAGAAGCTGGTGAGCTGCGTTTCGCTGCTCGCAATGGCGATCAACAAACTCGCGCAATGGCCGGTACCACGCGTGCGTTGGTAAACAACATGGTCCAAGGCGTAAGCCAAGGCTTCGAGCGTAAGCTCCAGCTGGTCGGTGTTGGTTACAAAGCGCAAGCAAAAGGCACGGTTTTGAACCTTGCCCTTGGCTTCTCGCACCCAGTGGATTACGAACTGCCAGCGGGCATCACTGCTGAGACTCCTAGCCAGACCGATATCCTGATCAAGGGCATCGACAAGCAGCTGGTAGGTCAAGTGGCCGCTGAGATCCGCGACTTCCGTCCACCAGAGCCGTACAAAGGCAAAGGTGTGCGCTACGCGGACGAAGTCGTCCGTCGTAAAGAAGCCAAGAAGAAGTAGGGCATAGCAAATGACCGACAAAAAAGTTACTCGACTGCGTCGCGCTCGCAAAGCACGCCTGAAAATGCACGAACTCGAAGTCGTGCGTCTCTGCGTGTTCCGCTCGTCGCAGCACATCTACGCCCAGGTCATCTCGGCCGACGGCAACAAAGTCCTGGCAAGCGCCTCGACTTTGGATAAAGAACTGCGTGATGGTGCCACTGGCAACATCGACGCGGCCACAAAGGTTGGCCAGCTGGTCGCTACGCGTGCTAAGGCCGCTGGCGTCTCGCAAGTGGCTTTCGACCGCTCTGGCTTCAAGTACCACGGCCGCGTGAAAGCGCTGGCTGATGCTGCTCGTGAAGCTGGGCTGGAGTTCTAAGTTATGTCAAATAACGACCAAAAGCGCGACGAAGGCTACATTGAGAAGCTGGTTCAAGTTAACCGCGTAGCCAAAACCGTTAAAGGCGGCCGTATCTTCACTTTCACCGCGTTGACCGTGGTGGGTGATGGTAAAGGGCGTGTTGGCTTCGGCCGTGGCAAGTCACGTGAAGTGCCTGCCGCGATCCAGAAGGCAATGGAAGCTGCTCGTCGCAACATGATCCAAGTTGATCTGAACGGCACCACTCTGCAGTACGCAATGAAGTCCGCTCACGGCGCTTCGAAGGTGTACATGCAGCCTGCTTCTGAAGGTACCGGTATCATCGCTGGCGGCGCTATGCGTGCTGTCCTCGAAGTTGCTGGCGTTCAGAACGTTCTGGCCAAGTGCTATGGCTCGACTAACCCGGTAAACGTGGTTCACGCCACTTTCAAGGGTCTGAAGGCTATGCAATCTCCTGAGTCCATCGCTGCCAAGCGTGGTCTGACTGTCAAGGAGATCTTCTGATCATGGCTACCGTTAAAGTAACGCTGATCAAAAGCATGACCGGCCGCATCCCTAACCACAAATTGTGCGTTAAAGGTTTGGGTCTGCGTCGCATCGGTCACACTGTAGAAGTCCAGGATACTCCCGAGAATCGCGGGATGATCAACAAGGCTTACTACATGCTGCGTGTAGAGGGTTAATCGATGAAACTCAATGATCTGAGTCCAGCGCCGGGTTCCCGTCGCGAAAAGCATCGTCCGGGCCGTGGTATCGGTAGTGGTTTGGGTAAGACCGGTGGCCGTGGCCACAAGGGTCAAACCTCCCGCTCCGGTGGCACCATTGCTCCAGGCTTTGAAGGCGGTCAACAGCCGCTGCATCGTCGCCTGCCTAAGTTCGGTTTCGTATCCCTGAAAGCCATGGATCGCGCAGAAGTGCGTCTGTCCGAGCTGGCTAAAGTGGAAGGCGACATCGTTACTGTGCAGACCCTGAAAGATGCCAACGTGATCAACGTCAACGTACAGCGTGTGAAAATCATGCTGTCCGGTGAAGTGACTCGCGCTGTCACTATCGGCAAGGGAATCGGCGCCACCAAAGGTGCGCGTTCGGCTATCGAAGCAGCTGGCGGCAAGTTCGAGGAATAAATGGCTAAGCAAGGTGCTCTCTCAGCGCTCGGCAAAGGCGGTATGTCTGAACTTTGGGCTCGTCTGCGTTTTCTGTTCCTGGCGATTATCGTCTACCGAATAGGCGCACACATCCCGGTTCCAGGTATCAACCCGGACCGACTCGCAGACCTGTTTCGACAGAATGAGGGGACCATTCTTAGCTTGTTCAACATGTTTTCCGGCGGCGCGCTGGAGCGGATGAGCATCTTTGCACTGGGGATCATGCCGTACATTTCGGCATCGATCATCATGCAACTGATGACAGCCGTCAGCCCGCAGCTGGAGCAGTTGAAGAAGGAAGGTGAGGCTGGCCGTCGCAAGATTAGCCAGTACACCCGCTACGGCACTGTCGTCCTCGCCCTGGTTCAGGCTATCGGCATGTCCGTTGGCCTGGCGGGGCAGGGCGTTGCGTTCACTGGTGACTTTGGCTTCCATTTCGTCGCGGTATCCACGTTTGTGGCTGGTGCGATGTTCATGATGTGGCTGGGTGAGCAGATTACTGAGCGTGGTGTTGGCAACGGTATCTCGATGTTGATTTTCGCAGGTATCGTCGCCGGTCTTCCGAGAGCAATCGGGCAGTCTTTCGAGTCTGCGCGTCAGGGTGATATCAATATCTTCGCCTTGGTTGCCATCGGTTTGCTGGCAGTAGCGATTATCGGTTTTGTGGTGTTCATTGAGCGTGGCCAGCGTCGTATTGCTGTTCACTACGCCAAGCGTCAGCAGGGCCGTAAGGTCTTCGCTGCGCAGACCAGCCACTTGCCGCTGAAAGTGAATATGGCCGGTGTTATTCCGGCAATTTTCGCGAGCAGCATCTTGCTGTTTCCGGCTTCGTTGGGTACCTGGTTTGGTCAGTCTGAAAATATGGGCTGGCTGCAGGACCTCTCTCAGTCGATCGCTCCTGGTCAGCCGTTGAATATTCTGCTGTTTAGTGCAGGGATTATTTTCTTCTGCTTCTTCTATACGGCGTTGATGTTCAATCCGAAAGACGTAGCGGAAAACCTGAAGAAGTCCGGTGCCTTTATTCCGGGCATCCGTCCAGGTGAGCAGTCGGCACGCTACATTGATGGCGTTCTGACTCGTTTGACCCTGTTCGGTGCTCTATATATGACGGCCGTGTGCTTGTTGCCCCAGTTCCTGGTGGTTGCAGCAAACGTTCCGTTCTACCTTGGCGGGACCTCGTTGCTGATCGTGGTCGTGGTTGTGATGGACTTCATGTCCCAAGTACAATCGCACCTCGTTTCGCACCAGTACGAATCCCTGATGAAGAAAGCCAACCTGAAGGGCTACGGCAGCGGCATGTTGCGCTGAGTACCCCATAAGGTTCGAGGAGTTGGTGATGAAAGTTCGTGCATCGGTGAAAAAGCTGTGCCGTAACTGCAAGATTATTCGCCGCGAAGGTGTTGTTCGAGTAATTTGCAGCGCGGAACCGCGTCACAAACAGCGCCAAGGCTGAGTGTGATCCGCTTGAAGCCCGGCAGCTAGTGCGCTGCCGGGTTGATTATTTGTTATTACAGCGATATTATCTCGCGCCCTATTTCTTGGCTTCCGGGGCGTAGGTAGCTGTCAATTGGAGTCCCACTGAATGGCCCGTATTGCAGGCGTTAACATTCCAGATAACAAGCACACTGTTATCTCGCTGACCTACATCTATGGTGTTGGTCGCACTACTGCGCAGAAAATTTGCGCAGTTGCTGGGGTAAACCCAGCCGCTAAGATCAAGGATCTGAGCGACGAGCAGATTGAACAGCTGCGTGGCGAAGTGGCGAAGTTCACCACTGAAGGTGACCTGCGTCGCGAAATCAACATGAAAATCAAGCGTTTGATGGACCTCGGTTGCTATCGCGGTCTGCGTCATCGTCGTGGTCTTCCAGTACGCGGTCAGCGTACCAAGACTAACGCGCGTACCCGTAAAGGTCCGCGTAAGCCGATCCGCAAGTAATCGCCCCAGCGAATCGACAGGAAAATTATCATGGCAAAACCTGCTGCTCGTCCTCGTAAAAAAGTTAAAAAGACAGTGGTTGATGGCATCGCCCACATCCATGCATCTTTTAACAACACAATCGTGACCATCACCGACCGTCAAGGTAACGCGCTTTCTTGGGCTACCTCCGGTGGTTCGGGTTTCCGCGGTTCCCGCAAGTCCACCCCGTTTGCTGCTCAAGTAGCTGCTGAACGTGCTGGTCAAGCTGCGCTGGAATACGGCCTGAAAAACCTCGACGTTAACGTCAAGGGTCCAGGTCCAGGTCGTGAGTCTGCTGTCCGTGCTTTGAACGGCTGTGGCTATAAGATCGCCAGCATCACCGACGTGACGCCAATCCCGCACAACGGGTGCCGTCCGCCGAAGAAGCGCCGCGTGTAATCCAGGAGATTGTAAAGAATGGCTCGTTACATTGGTCCAAAATGCAAACTCGCTCGTCGCGAAGGCACCGATCTCTTCCTGAAGAGCGGCGTGCGCGCGATCGAATCGAAGTGCAACATTGAAGCAGCACCTGGTATCCACGGCCAACGCCGCGGTCGCCAGTCCGACTACGGCACCCAACTGCGTGAAAAGCAGAAGGTCCGTCGTATCTACGGCGTTCTCGAGCGTCAGTTCAGCGGCTACTACAAAGAAGCTGCTGGCAAGAAAGGTGCAACCGGTGAAAACCTGCTGCAACTGCTCGAATGCCGTCTGGACAACGTTGTATACCGTATGGGCTTCGGTTCGACTCGTGCCGAATCCCGTCAGCTGGTATCGCACAAGTCGATCAGCGTTAACGGTCAGACCGTAAACGTTCCGTCCTACCAGGTTCGTGCTGGTGACGTGGTCGCAGTTCGCGAGAAAGCAAAAAACCAACTTCGCATTGTCCAAGCTCTCGATCTGTGTGCCCAACGTGGCCGCGTAGAATGGGTAGAAGTAGACACTGAGAAGAAGTCGGGCGTTTTCAAGAACGTTCCTGCTCGCAGTGATCTGTCCGCCGACATCAACGAAAGCCTGATTGTCGAGCTCTACTCCAAGTAAGGGCTAGAAAATAGGTGCATCCATGCAGATTTCGGTAAATGAGTTCCTGACACCCCGCCACATTGATGTGCAGGTTGTCAGTCCAACCCGCGCCAAAATTACTCTCGAGCCTCTCGAGCGTGGTTTTGGCCACACCCTGGGCAACGCGCTGCGCCGCATCCTGTTGTCCTCAATGCCCGGCTGTGCAGTAGTCGAGGCCGAGATTGACGGTGTGCTCCACGAGTACAGCGCCATCGAAGGTGTACAGGAAGACGTAATTGAAATCCTGTTGAACCTTAAAGGTCTGGCTATCAAGCTGCACGGCCGTGACGAAGTTACGCTGACCTTGTCGAAGAAGGGTTCGGGGGTGGTTACCGCTGCCGATATTCAGCTGGATCATGATGTCGAGATCGTTAACCCCGATCACGTAATCGCTAACCTGGCGTCTAACGGCGCCCTGAACATGAAGCTCACTGTAGCTCGTGGTCGTGGTTATGAACCGGCCGACTCGCGTCAGAGCGATGAAGACGAAAGCCGCAGCATTGGTCGCTTGCAGCTTGACTCTTCGTTCAGCCCGGTTCGCCGTATCGCATACGTGGTGGAAAACGCCCGTGTCGAGCAGCGTACTAACCTGGACAAGCTGGTTATTGATCTGGAAACCAACGGTACCCTGGATCCTGAAGAGGCTATCCGCCGCGCTGCAACCATTCTGCAACAGCAGTTGGCTGCGTTCGTCGACCTCAAAGGTGACAGCGAACCAGTGGTAATCGAGCAGGAAGACGAGATCGATCCGATCCTGCTTCGCCCGGTTGACGATCTGGAACTGACTGTACGTTCGGCTAACTGCCTTAAGGCGGAAAACATTTACTACATCGGTGACCTGATCCAGCGCACCGAAGTAGAACTGTTGAAGACTCCGAACCTGGGCAAGAAATCCTTGACTGAAATCAAGGACGTTCTGGCCTCCCGCGGTCTGTCCCTCGGCATGCGCCTCGACAACTGGCCGCCTGCAAGTCTTAAGAAGGACGACAAGGCGACTGCCTGATCGTCGTAATCACCGAACGTGAGTTTGGTAAGGAATGAACCATGCGTCATCGTAAAAGTGGTCGTCACCTGAGCCGTACCAGCTCGCACCGCAAGGCCATGTTCCAAAACATGGCGGTGTCGCTGTTCGAGCACGAGCTGATCAAAACTACACTGCCGAAAGCTAAAGAACTGCGTCGCGTTGCTGAGCCGCTGATCACTTTGGCCAAGACAGACAGCCTGGCTAACCGCCGTCTGGCTTTCGACCGTACTCGTTCGAAAGCTATCGTTGGTAAGCTCTTCAACGACCTGGGCAAGCGTTACGCTACCCGTGAGGGTGGCTACCTGCGCATCCTCAAGTGCGGTTTCCGCGCTGGCGACAACGCGCCTATGGCGTACGTCGAGTTGGTTGATCGTGCTACTGCCGGCGAAGCTGTAAGCGCCGAGTAAGACGACAAGCTGCAACAAAAAACCGGGCCTAGTGCCCGGTTTTTTGTGCGCGTAACAAAAGCGCAACTTATACAAGCTTCCATAGGCCGGGCGCTGCACTATAGCGAACGGAGTGTTGTTAGTTATTCTCTATCGATGCCTGCAATTTAATGAATTTGTAGGCGTGGTGTTGATGATCAATACTCCCTCCAAGCCGATTAGCCGGCAGTTCCAAGTCCGACCTGAGGAAGATTGAGCATGAGCCAGAATAAAGTCCTTACCACCGCCAGCGGTGCTCCCGTTGCGGATAACCAGAACTCCCGTTCCGCGGGCCCTCGTGGTCCGTTGTTACTCGACGATTTCCACCTGATCGAGAAGCTCGCTCACTTCAACCGTGAAAACATCCCTGAGCGTCGCGTGCACGCCAAAGGATCGGGCGCCTACGGTACGTTCACAGTCACCCGTGACATCACCCAATACACCAGCGCCAAGCTGTTCGAATCTGTTGGCAAGCAAACGCCGACATTCCTGCGATTCTCCACTGTAGGCGGTGAGCGCGGTTCTGCTGACACTGAACGTGATCCACGTGGCTTTGCCCTGAAGTTCTATACCGAAGAGGGTAACTGGGACATCGTGGGTAACAACACTCCCGTGTTCTTTATTCGTGATCCGCTGAAATTCCCGGATTTTATCCACACCCAGAAACGCCTGCCGCAGAGCAACCTGAAAAGCGCGCAGATGATGTGGGACTTCTGGTCGCACTCACCAGAGGCGCTGCATCAGGTCACCATTCTGTTTTCGGACCGTGGCATCCCGGACGGCTATCGCCACATGCATGGTTTCGGCAGCCACACTTACAGTCTGATCAATGCCCAGGGTGAGCGTCATTGGGTGAAGTGGCACTACAAGACTAAGCAAGGCATCAAGAACCTGGCGCCGGCCGAGGCCGCCCGCTTGGCGGGAACCGATCCTGATTACGCCCAGCGTGATCTGTTTGGTGCAATCGAGCGCGGTGACTTCCCCAAGTGGCGCGTGTGCATCCAGATCATGACCGAGGCACAGGCGAACGCCCATTACGAGAACCCGTTTGACGTGACCAAGACCTGGTCGCAAAAAGAATTCCCGTTGATTGAAGTGGGTGAGCTGGAGCTCAATCGTAATCCGCAGAACTACTTCGCCGAAGTCGAGCAGGCCGCATTTGGCCCAAGCAACATGGTCCCAGGCGTTGGCCTGTCGCCGGACCGTATGCTGCAAGGTCGGGTTTTTGCCTACGCCGATGCGCACCGCTACCGTGTGGGCACCAACCACCAGCAACTGCCGGTGAACGCACCACGTAGCCCGGTTAACAGCTACCAGCGTGACGGCTCCATGGCTTTCGGTAGTAACGGCGGTGCGGCTCCGAACTACGAGCCAAACAGCTATGCCGATGCGCCCAAGCAAGCCCCGCAGTATGCAGAGCCAGCATTGACCCTGAGCGGCGCGGCTGATCGCTACGATCATCGCGAAGATACGGACTACTACAGCCACGCCGGTGCGCTGTTCCGTCTGATGAATGATGAGCAGAAAGCCCTGCTCACCAATAACATCGCCGGTGCTATGGGTGGCGTTTCCAGCGATGTGGTCCAGCGTCAACTGCAGCACTTCTATAAGGCCGACCCGGCTTATGGAGAAGCAATCGCAAAGGCACTGGGTGTATCGCTTAACTGACTCTAAACGATAAGCAGAACCGCCCTCATTTGGGCGGTTTTTGCGTTATTTCAGCTACTTTTCTCCGGAAATCTTCACTTTTCTGCCGTTTGTCCCGTGACCTTCAAGTCAGCATGGTTCAAACTACAGTCTTTCAAGCAGGGAGATGTAGGGCGATGCAAGGTCACCCCGACGTAATCGATTACCTCAACACGTTGCTGACGGGCGAACTGGCAGCTCGTGACCAATATTTCATCCATTCGCGTATGTACGAAGACTGGGGCTTTACCGAGCTCTACGAGCGTATCAACCACGAAATGGAAGAAGAGGCACAGCACGCTGATGCCCTGATGCGCCGCATTCTGATGCTCGAAGGCACGCCGCGTATGCGTCCTGATGATCTGGACGTGGGTACCACAGTGCCTGACATGCTCGCTGCCGATCTTCGCCTTGAGTACAAGGTCCGTGCTGCACTCTGTAAGGGCATCGAGCTTTGTGAGCAGCACAACGACTATGTCACCCGGGAAATACTGCGGGTGCAGTTGAATGACACCGAAGAAGATCACACCTACTGGCTGGAAAAGCAGTTGGGCCTGATCAAGCTGATCGGCCTGGAGAATTACCTGCAATCGCAGTTCTGATTCCCGGCTATAAAAAAGCCCCTGTCACCGCAAAGTGGCAGGGGCTTTTTATTGGACGATGAAAAGATCAGGCCCGATCGCGTTCCAGCAATGGTTTCAGGTAGTAACCGGTGTGCGACTGCGGCATTTCGGAAACCTGCTCTGGCGTGCCCACTGCGATGATCTGGCCACCCTTCGAACCACCTTCCGGCCCCAGGTCTACCAACCAGTCGGCCGTCTTGATCACATCAAGGTTGTGCTCAATCACCACCACGGTATTGCCGTGGTCCCGCAAGCGGTGAAGTACGTCCAGCAACTGCTGGATATCCGCGAAGTGCAGGCCAGTGGTCGGCTCATCGAGGATGTACAAGGTTTTGCCGGTATCACGCTTGGACAGCTCGCGAGACAGCTTGACCCGCTGCGCTTCACCACCCGACAGCGTGGTCGCTGATTGCCCCAGCTTGATGTACGACAGGCCTACATCCATCAGCGTCTGCAGCTTGCGCGCCAACGCCGGCACCGCGTCGAAGAACTCGCGAGCTTCCTCGATTGTCATCTCCAGAGTTTCATGGATGCTCTTGCCCTTGTACTTGATCTCCAGGGTCTCGCGGTTGTAGCGCTTGCTCTTGCACACATCGCACGGCACGTAGATGTCGGGCAGGAAGTGCATCTCCACCTTGATCAGGCCGTCGCCCTGGCAGGCTTCGCAGCGCCCACCCTTGACGTTGAACGAGAACCGGCCCGGCCCATAACCTCGTGAACGCGACTCGGGTACGCCAGCGAACAGCTCGCGGATAGGCGTAAACAGCCCGGTGTAGGTGGCTGGGTTGGAACGCGGTGTGCGTCCAATCGGGCTCTGGTCGATGTCGACGACCTTGTCCAGATGCTCCAGGCCTTTGATGCTGTCGTGGGCCGCAGCTTCCAGAGTGGTCGCGCCGTTCAGGGCGGTGGCACTCAGTGGGAACAAGGTGTTGTTGATCAGCGTCGACTTGCCCGAACCGGAAACACCGGTCACGCAGGTCAGCAGGCCCAGCGGAATCTCCAGGTCGACATTGCGCAGGTTGTTCCCGCGCGCGCCCTTGAGGTGCAGAGCCATCTTTTTGTTGCGCGGCGTACGCTTGGCGGGCACTTCGATCTTCACCCGGCCAGACAGGTACTTGCCGGTCAACGAGTCCGGATGTGCCATCACTTCGGCAGGCGTGCCCTCGGCAACGATATGGCCACCATGCACACCCGCGCCCGGGCCGATATCGACCACGTAGTCCGCCAGGCGGATAGCGTCTTCATCATGCTCGACCACGATCACGGTATTGCCGATATCGCGCAGGTGTTTCAGCGTGCCCAGCAGGCGGTCGTTATCCCGTTGGTGCAAGCCAATCGACGGCTCATCGAGGATATACAGCACGCCCACAAGGCCCGCGCCAATCTGGCTGGCCAGGCGGATTCGCTGTGCTTCACCGCCCGACAAGGTATCGGCGCTACGGTCCAGCGACAGGTAGTCCAGGCCAACGTTGACCAGGAACTGCAGACGCTCGCGAATTTCCTTGAGGATCTTGTCGGCAATTTCCCCGCGTCGCCCGGTGAGCTTGAGTACGCCAAAGTATTCACACGCATCGCCGATCGGCAGGTTGGTCACTGCTGGCAGGGTCTTCTCGCCCACCCACACGTGACGTGCCTCACGGCGCAGGCGGGTGCCACGGCAATCCGGGCAAGGCTGAGTACTGAGGAATTTTGCCAGTTCTTCACGCACGCTTGCCGATTCGGTCTCGCGGTAGCGACGCTCCAGGTTCGGCACGATGCCTTCGAACGGGTGCGAGCGCTTGACGATGTCGCCACGGTCGTTCAGGTACTTGAAGTCGACATTCTGCGAACCGCTGCCATGCAGAATGACCTTCTGCTGGTCTGCCGGCAGCTGGTTGAACGGCACTTCCAGGCTGAACTTGTAGTGCGAGGCCAATGACCCGAGCATCTGGAAATAGTAGACGTTACGCCTGTCCCATCCGCGTATCGCCCCCTCGGCCAGGGTCAGGTCACCATTGACCAGGCGCTTGATATCGAAAAACTGCTTCACACCCAGGCCGTCGCAAGTCGGGCAGGCGCCGGCCGGGTTGTTGAAGGAAAACAGCTTGGGTTCCAGCTCACTGATGGCATGGCCACAGATGGGGCACGCAAAGCGCGCGGAGAAGATGATCTCTTCGCCCGGCTCGTCGTCCATCGGCGCTACGAGGGCAATGCCATCGGCCAGCTTCAGCGCGGTTTCGAACGATTCCGCCAAACGCTGCTGCAAGTCGGCGCGCACCTTGAATCGGTCGACCACCACGTCAATGGAGTGCTTTTTCTGCTTGTCCAGCTTCGGCGCTTCGTCCAGCTCATAGAGCTTGCCGTTGATGCGCGCCCGCACGAAGCCCTGGGCACGCAGTTCTTCGAAGACCGACAGGTGTTCACCCTTGCGCTCGCGAATGACGGGCGCCAGCAGCATCAGCTTGGCGCCCTCTGGCTGGGCCAGTACCAGGTCGACCATCTGGCTGACGGTCTGGGCTTCCAGGGGAATATCGTGGTCCGGGCAGCGCGGAATGCCCACGCGCGCATACAGCAGGCGCAGATAGTCGTAGATTTCGGTAATGGTACCCACGGTGGAGCGCGGGTTGTGGGACGTGGATTTCTGCTCGATGGAAATAGCCGGCGACAGGCCTTCAATGGTGTCGACATCGGGCTTTTCCATCATCGACAGGAACTGCCGGGCGTAGGCCGACAGGGATTCCACATAGCGACGCTGACCTTCGGCATACAGCGTGTCGAACGCCAGGGACGATTTGCCGGAGCCGGACAAGCCGGTGATGACGATCAGTTTGTCCCGGGGCAGGGTCAGGTCGATGTTCTTCAGGTTGTGGGTTCTAGCCCCACGAATCAGGATCTTGTCCAAGATGGCCTCGCACGGCGGGCGTAAATGATGGCGGAGTATACGGCTAAAGACTGGATGAATATACACTGTCAAAACGCCGCTTGCAGCCTTACATGAAAGCTGCGCGGCAAAGCGCCGCATATACCCTCTCAATCGATGGGACTGGTAGAATCGCCGCCGGTTCACACGAGGTTTTTCCATGCACGATCCCCACAGCGAACGCATGAGTAGCGGCGAGACCCGAGCGGCAAGCGGTCTGGCCCTGGTGTTCGCTTTCCGTATGCTGGGCATGTTTATGGTATTGCCGGTGCTGGCCACCTATGGGATGGATCTCGCAGGGGCGACCCCCGCCTTGATCGGCCTGGCGATTGGTGCCTATGGCCTGACCCAGGCGATTTTCCAGATCCCGTTCGGGATTATTTCCGACCGCATTGGCCGTCGCCCGGTGATCTATCTCGGGCTGATCGTATTCGCCCTTGGCAGTGTGCTAGCGGCCCAGTCCGATTCGATCTGGGGCGTGATCGCCGGGCGCATCCTGCAGGGCGCCGGTGCGATTTCCGCCGCCGTGATGGCGCTGCTGTCGGACCTGACCCGCGAACAACACCGCACCAAGGCCATGGCGATGATCGGCATGACCATCGGCCTGTCGTTTGCCGTGGCAATGGTGGTCGGCCCCTTACTCACGCGCGCGTTCGGCTTGCATGGGCTATTCCTGGCCACGGGCGGCATGGCGTTGTTCGGCATCCTGATCGTGGCTTTTATGGTGCCGCGCTCCACCGGCACCCTGCAGCATCGTGAATCGGGCGTCGCACGCAAGGCGTTGCTGCCGACGCTCAAGCACCCGGACCTGCTGCGCCTGGATTTAGGTATCTTCGTATTACACGCCATGCTGATGTGCAGCTTCGTCGCCTTGCCCCTGGCCCTGGTGGAAAAAGCCGGCCTGCCCAAGGAACAGCACTGGTGGGTCTACCTCACTGCGCTGTTGATTTCGTTCTTCGCCATGATCCCGTTCATCATCTATGGCGAGAAGAAACGCAAAATGAAACGAGTTTTACTCGGCGCCGTCGCGACATTGATGCTCACTGAACTATTCTTCTGGCAGTTCGGCGACAGCCTGCGAGCATTGGTGATTGGTACGGTGGTGTTTTTCACCGCCTTCAACCTGCTCGAAGCGTCGTTGCCGTCACTGATCAGTAAAGTTTCACCGGCAGGCGGTAAGGGCACGGCCATGGGGGTGTATTCCACCAGCCAGTTCCTGGGTTCTGCGTTGGGCGGCATCATGGGCGGCTGGATGTTCCAGCATGGCGGTTTGTCGGTTGTGTTCCTCGGATGCGCCGGGCTGGCTGCACTTTGGCTGGTCTTTGCTGTTACCATGCGCGAACCTCCCTACGTCACCAGTCTGCGTTTGCCGCTATCGCCCGAGGCGATCCGCGAAGGCGGCCTGGTAGAGCGCCTGAAGGCTGTCGTAGGGGTAACGGATGCAGTCGTGGTCGCTGAAGAGGCGGCCATTTACATCAAATTGGACACCGAATTATTGGATCGCGCGACGCTCGAGCAACTGGTCAACCCAGTGCCGACAGCGCGCCCAGCCTAGGAGAACGTTATGGCCCGTGGGGTTAACAAAGTCATATTGGTCGGTACTTGCGGCCAGGATCCCGAAGTTCGCTACTTGCCTAACGGTAACGCCGTGACCAACCTGAGCCTGGCGACCAGCGAACAGTGGACCGACAAGCAGACCGGCCAGAAGGTCGAGAAGACCGAATGGCACCGCGTGTCGATGTTCGGCAAGGTCGCAGAGATCGCCGGTGAATACCTGCGCAAAGGTTCGCAGGTCTACATCGAAGGCAAACTGCAAACCCGTGAGTGGGAAAAAGACGGCATCAAGCGTTACACCACCGAAATCGTGGTCGACATGCAAGGCACCATGCAACTGCTGGGCGGCCGTCCACAGGGCGACCAACAGGGCCAGGGCGGCATGTCCAACTCGGCACCGCGCCCACAGCAGTCGCGTCCGCAGCCAAGCCAGCAGCCACAGCGTGAGTCGCGCCCAGCACCACAGCAGGCTGCTCCGCAACCGGCTCAGGATTTCGACAGCTTTGATGACGATATCCCGTTCTAAGGTCCAAGACCGACCCTGAACAAACAAAACCCCCGATAGCGAAAGCATCGGGGTTTTTTTATGGGCGATGAACAGGCGTCGGTGCACGCGCTGCCTTTTTGCAGGCAGCACACCAACCCCAGCATTTGTTCTCATGGCTCACAAGATTTAGGCTGTCGCCACCTCTAAGAAAGAAGGAAGGCTGTGATGACCTGGTCCGCCAAGCAGTACACGATGTTCGAACAGCAGCGCACTCGCCCTGTCCGTGACCTGATTGCGGCAATTCCCAACGCCGACGTGGGCACCGCAGTCGACCTGGGGTGCGGGCCGGGAAACTCCACCGAAGTGCTGGCCGAGCGTTTCCCCCAAGCGCACGTCACTGGCATGGACAGCTCCGATGACATGTTGGTAGACGCCCGCAAGCGCCTGCCCAGGTTGAACTTCGAGCTGGCAGATATCGGCGCCTGGCATCCTGCGCAACGCTTGGATGTGATTCTGGCCAATGCCTCGCTGCAATGGCTGCCCGACCACGCCACGCTCTACCCGCACTTGGTCCACCAACTGAACCCAGGCGGTACGCTGGCGGTGCAAACCCCGGACAACCTTGACGAGCCCGCCCATCGCCTGGCCCGTGAAGTTGCGGCCGATGGCCCGTGGTCGGCGAAGATAGGGGCGGTCAAACACAATGAGCGGCACACCGCCAGTTACTACTACGAACTGTTGAGCAAGTATTGCAGTACCGTGGATGTATGGCGCACCACCTATCACCACCCGTTGGCGGACCACACGGCGGTGGTGGAGTGGTTCAAGGCTTCGGCATTGCGGCCTTTTCTTGCGCCGTTGACCGACGATGAAAAAGCCGCCTTCCTGCAGCAATACCAGGCGCGAATTACCCAGGCTTATCCCGCCCTGGCCGATGGCACGGTGTTGTTGCCCTTTCCGCGCCTGTTCATCATCGCCACACGCTAAAGCGATCGGCCTGATTGGCGGTCACGCGGCCGCTGCTTGGGCCTTCAAATATTCCTCTGCCGACACCACACCCGCATAGCCAAAGGCCAGGGAGGCCATGTACGCCCCGTGCACCTGCGCCGCCGGAATCACCTGCCCGTTGAATTCCTGGTCGCGGGTCGCGCAGGCATCATGGATCACCGTAACCTTGTAGCCCAGGTCCGCCGCCGCCCGTACCACGGCGTCAATGCACATATGGCTCATGCTGCCTACCACCACCACGTCGGTGATGCTGCGCTGTTCCAGCAGTTCGCGCAGGTTGGTTTGGCGAAACGCATTCACGAAGTGTTTGAGCACCACCGGTTCCTCGCCCTCGTTGAGCACCTTGGCATGCAAGTGCGCGCCTTCGGAGCCCGGTGTGAAGAACGGTGCGTCGTCGCCAGCGAACTCATGCCGTACATGAATCACCGCATCGCCTGCTTGTCGAAACGCCTGGAGCACCTGCGCCGCCTTGTCCGCTGCGGCTTCCACGCCGTCGAGCGGCCACTTGCCCTGGGGGAAGTAGTCGTTCTGGATATCGATTAGGATGAGCGCCTGCTTGGCCATGTGTGTTGCCTCGTGATGGGTTGATGGGCCTAGTATCTTAGCTGGCGATCACGCCGAGAATTGGCCGCACCGACAATAACAGGGGGAAAACTGACAATGGCCGCGCAACGCAGCACTGTCGAGCTGGGTGTGTTGATCTACCAGGGCGCGCAACTCGCCGCAGTCCACGGGCTGACCGACCTGTTCGGGGTCGCTAACCGCATCGCCGCCGAGCATGAATCTGCGCAATTACCGCTGCTGCGGGTCAGCCACTGGCAGGTAGATGCCCACGGCACGCCCGCGCGCACGTTCGACAGCCACCCAGGCCCCGACCAACCGATGATGGCCGTGTTGGTGCCGCCCTCGATTGCAGAGTTCACCGAAGACCAGGCGCCGCCGGCGCTGCTGGAATGGCTGCGCCTGCAACATGCGGGCGGCACCGTGCTGGGCGGCGTGTGCATCGGCTCGATCATGCTGGCGCGCAGCGGCCTGTTGGATGGCCGCAGCGCCACCACCCACTGGTCCTCCGCGAAGTCTTTTGCGGCCAGTTACCCGGCGGTGCGCCTGGAAGCGGATAAACCCATTGTCGATGACGGCGACCTGATCACTTCCGCGGGGCTGATGGCCTGGTCCGAACTGGGCCTGCGCCTGGTCGACCGGCTGATGGGCCCGAGCGTGGCGGCCGATACGGCGCGTTTTCTGGTGATCGAACACAGCGCCAGCGCCAGCCAATGTGGTAGTAACTTTGCGCCGCTTCTCAGGCACGGTGATGGTGCGGTCCTCAAGGTCCAGCATTGGCTGCAAGCCAGTGGCGCGGTGGACGTGTCCGTGGCAGCGATGGCGCAGGAGGCGAACCTGGAAGAGCGCACCTTTCTGCGGCGCTTTCGCAGCGCCACCGGATTGAAACCCACCGAGTACTGCCAACACCTGCGGGTCGGCAAGGCGCGGCAGATGCTGGAGTTCACCAACGGCACCATCGATCACATTGCCTGGACCGTGGGCTATCAAGACCCCGGTACCTTTCGTACCATTTTCAAGAAAATCACCGGCCTGTCCCCCAGCGATTACCGCAACCGCTTTGGGGTTTGAATCGTGCAGAACGCCGCAGGGTTCGCCCCGGGTCGTGCAGAATAAAACAGGCTAACGGCCATCACTTTTTGCGCAACTGATTGATTTAACAACTATCCGCTCAATCACAGCGTTGGCCTGATCCATGCAACCTCATTGCTACACAAAGGTTGATGGAAAAGGGGACCGCATGACCCCCATAAGTCGCAAGAAGTTGGTGGTCGCCCACTCCATGCGAGAGGGGGCGCCCCTGCATGAAATCGAAACCAACCGCGCCCTCGCACGCTGGCTGGCGCAGATCCTGGGGCTCAAGTTCGGTGGCAGTTACGACCCGGCCCTGCATGCGGGTCGGGAATTGTATCTGCTGCCCACGCAAACCCTGGTCGGGCCAGCCCAAGCGCGCCAGCTCAATATCAAGGGGCCTGGCGATCTGTGGGGCGGCTATGTCGATCACGCTTTTATCTGCACCAAGGCCATCACGCATGGCCTGTTGAGTCCCGACGCCAAGGCGCCCGAAGGCTGGTCGCCGTCATTCTGCGAGCGTGTGCGTGACGTGGTGTTGGACGGCGTGAGTGTGTTCGCCCTTGAGGACGCGCGGCCTGCCGCGACCCGCTTGCTCTACAGCGGCCCGATTCGTCTGAAACCCGTGAACGCCTGTGCAGGGCGCGGGCAGGAAGTTATCCACAGCCTGGATGAGTTCGACGCCATAGTGGCGCGCCCGGAAGCGGCCCGAATGTTCAATGAAGGCGTGGTGCTGGAACAAGACCTGCACGCGGTGGTCACCCACAGTGTGGGCCAGAGTTTTATTGGCGATCACCTCATTAGCTACTGCGGCGAACAGCACCTGACCCAAGACGGGCAGGGGGAAGAGGTCTACGGCGGTTCCGATCTGCTGGTCGTCCCCGGTGATTATGCTGCCCTGCTCAAACTGGATCTGCGTGAAGACGTGCGTGAGGCCATCGAACAGGCGCTGGTTTTCGACCGTGCTGCGGACGAAGCCTACCCAAGCTTCTTCGCCTCGCGCCGCAACTACGACATCGCCCAAGGCCTGGACAGCACAGGCCAGCGCCGCAGTGGTGTGCTCGAACAATCCTGGCGCATGGGCGGGGCCAGCAGCGCGGAAGTCGCGGCGTTGCAGAGTTTTATCAACCATCCGGGCCTTAAAGCCATCCGTGTGTCCTCGATAGAAACCTATGTAGACCAGGCGCTGCCGGCGGATGCCATCGAGGTATACCGAGGCCCGGCCGAAAACAGCGACTTTCTACTCAAGTATGTGACGGTCAAGACTTATGACGGCTAGAAGCGAGAGCATCACCATCGATATAGACGACGAACAGATGAGCGGGACATTCCTCAGTCCCAAGTCCAAAGTGCCCGGCGTGTTGTTCGTGCACGGCTGGGGCGGCAGCCAGGAGCGCGACCTGGAGCGGGCCAAAGGTATCGCAGGCCTTGGATGTGTATGCCTGACCTTCGATCTGCGTGGCCATGCTGGCACCGGCATCCCTTTGTCGCGCGTCACCCGCGAAGACAACCTGCGCGACCTGTTGGCCGCCTACGATCGCCTGCTGTCCCACCCGGCTATCGACACCTCGGCTGTGGCAGTGGTGGGCACCAGTTATGGCGGGTACCTCGCGGCGATCCTCACCTCATTGCGCCCGGTACGTTGGCTGGCGCTGCGAGTGCCGGCGCTGTACCGCGATCAGGAATGGCTCAAGCCCAAGCGCGACTTGGATAAAGCCGACCTGATGGATTACCGCGGCACCCTCGTGCACGCCGAAACCAACCGTGCCCTGCATGCCTGCGCGCAATTTACCGGCGATGTGCTGATTGTCGAATCGGAAACCGACGACCATGTGCCCCACGCCACCATCATGAGTTACCGCGCGGCGTGCCAGCAAACCCACTCCCTGACCCACCGCATCATCGACGGCGCCGACCATTCCTTGAGCGACCCGGTGTCGCAACAGGCCTACACCTCGATCTTGGTGGACTGGATTACCGAGATGGTGGTAGGGGAGCGGTTGAGCATCATTCAGGCTCGATAGTCGTTGCCCTTATGATCGCTTTCGCGGACAAGCCCGGCTCCCACCTGGGAATGCATTCCCCTGTGGGAGCCGGGCTTGCCCGCGAAAGCGATTCCACCGTCACCACCGTCTCATCAGGCAGTTTTCTTAACCCGCAACGCCTTGGCCTTGGCCTCCACCCCCAAATACATCACCAGTGCAATCAACAACGGGCAGATAAAATAAATCGCCCGGTACGCGATCAGCCCGGCCAGCAAACTCCCCCGCGACGCCTCGTGCTGCAACAGCGCAATGAACACCGCCTCCAAAACCCCCAAGCCGGCGGGAATATGGGTGACCACCCCGGCAATTGCGCTGATCAACAGCACCCCCAGCACCAGTGGGTAATCCAGTTTGGCGGGCAACAAGGCAAATATCACCGCCGCCATCAACGACCAGTTCAACGCACCCAGGGCCAGTTGCAAACAGGCCATGCGCAGCGACGGCAAGTTGATCTCGATACCGCGGATCGACCACGCGCGCTTTTTCGAAAACCGGCACGCCGCCAGGTAGCCCAGGCTCGCGAGCACCAATAACCCCCCGACCCCTTGCAAGGCGCCGCTGCTGAGCTTCCAGCCCGGCGGCAGGGTCACCAACCCGCTGCTGAACACCACCCCGGCCAACGCCATATAGCCGAACCAATTGGTGGCTAGGCTCAGGCCGAGGATCTTGGCGATATTGCTGGTGCTCACGCCCAGGCGTGAATACAGCCGATACCGCATGGCGATGCCGCCGACCCAGGCACTGAGGTTGAGGTTGAACGCGTAGCTGATGAAACCCACCGGCAATATCTGCTTCCAACGCAACGGCTGGCGAATGTAGGTGCGGCCGATCAAGTCGAAGCAGGCATAGACGATAAAACTGCACAGCGTCAGCGCGCCGGCGATGAACAATGTGCGCAGCTTGAACTCGCTCAGGGTCTGGAACACTTCGCTCCAGTCGATGCGCCGGGCCAGCAGGGTAAACAACACGATCAGCAGCACGAAGAACGCGATCGTCAGCGGTTTCTTCCAGCGCTTGAACCCAGAGGCTTGCGCTTGGGGGCGGGCTTCAGACGTCATGGGGCGTGGCCTCAAAAGGTTTCAAGCGCGGTTTGTGGGCCGGTAACCAACTGGCCAGTACCGGGAAATGGCGCATCACATGAAACACCAGGAAACCCACGGTCAAGCGCCAGAGCCACAGGCGCGGCTTGCGCTTTTCCGGCATGGTCTGGCAATGATTTCGGGCGAGGGCTTCCAGGCGTTCGTAGAGCTGCTGATTGAAAGCCCGGTCGCGAATCAGCACATTGGCTTCCAGGTTTAATGCCAGGCTCAGTGGGTCCAGGTTGCTGGAGCCGACGGTGCTCCATTCGTCATCCACCAGCGCCACCTTGCCGTGCAGCGGGCGTTGGCAGTATTCGTGAATCACCACGCCATCCTTGAGCAAGTAGTCATAGAGCATGCGCGCGGCCAGTTTCGCCAACAGCACGTCGGGCTGGCCCTGCATGATCAACTGCACCTGCACGCCACGGCGCGCCGCGTTGCGGATCTCGCGAAGCAGGCGATAGCCGGGGAAGAAATACGCGTTGGCGATCACCACGCGCCGCCGAGCCTGGCTCAAGGCGTGGATATACGCGTCTTCGATATCGTCACGATGCTGAATGTTATCGCGATAAATCAGGCGCACCAGGCCGTCGCCTGGCTCGCTCGTCCAGGGCGAAGGCCGTTGCTGGCGCCGTCGCCAACCGCGACGGCTGCGCACTTGGCGGCCACTTTGGGCGAGGGCGAAATGGTGCAGGTCGGCCACAGCCGGGCCGATCACCTGTACTGAGTAATCCTGCTTGGCTTCGGGGCCGAAATCCGCCAAGTGGTCAGCAGAAAAATTGATCCCGCCGATAAACGCCACGCGGGCATCCACCACGACAATCTTGCGGTGCAGGCGGCGAAACCAGTTAGTGCGTATGCCGAAGGTCTTGGGCGCCGGGTCGAACATCTGCACCATCACCCCGGCTTCGGCCAACTCCCGCAGGAAGCCCGGGCTCAGCTCGCCGCAACCAAAACCGTCGAGGCTGACCACCACCTTTACCCCACGCTTGGCCGCCTCGATGAGGATGCTGTGCAGCTCAAAGCCGACCTTGTCTTCAAAGAGGATGAAGGTCTCCAGCAGGATCTCGCGCTCTGCCGCCCGCAAAGCCTCGAACACAGCGGGAAAGTACGCCTCGCCGTTCTCCAGCAACGCCACCTGGTTGCCGCTCTGCCAGCCGTAATCCAGATCCCGCGCTTTGCTGTCATCTGGCGGTTGGTCTGTGGCGATATGGTCTACCGCGACGTTCATAGCTCAACCTCCACCGACAGCGGCACATGGTCTGAGAGATGGGACCAAGGGCGAGTGGTGAGTACGCGCGGGTTGTGCACCGTCAAGTTACGCACATAAATGCGGTCCAGCGGCAGCAACGGCAGGCGTGCCGGGAAGGTGCGCGCCGGTTTGCCAAGGGTGTGCATGAACACTTCCTGCAAACCGCTTTCGCTCAGGTCGGCTTTTTGCCGCCAGTCGTTGAAATCGCCAGCGACCACCAACGGCGCATCGGCCGGAATCTCGCTGATACGTTGTTCCAGCAACCGCAATTGTTGTTGGCGATGCACCTCGCGCAAGCCCAGGTGGATGCAGATCGCGTGCACCTGCTGGCCGCTGCCCGGCAGGCGCAACACGCAATGCAGCAGGCCGCGGTTTTCATGGCCGCTTTGCGAAATGTCGAGGTTGTCGTAGCGGATGATCTGGAATTTCGACAGCAGTGCATTGCCATGGTCGCCATGGGGGTACACCGCATTGCGCCCATAGGCAAACTGCGGCCAGATGCTGTCGGCCAGGAACTCATACTGCGGCATTTTTGGCCAGTCGCTGTAGCGCTGGGGATGGCGTTCGTGAGTGCCATGGATCTCCTGCAAGAACACCATGTCGGCGCCCACGCTGCGCACCGCTTCACGCAGTTCGGGCAAGATGAAGCGGCGATTCAATGCGGTGAAACCCTTGTGGATATTGACCGTCAGCACCGTGAAACGGGTGATGGCGGTGGTCGGCGGGGTGGGGATCAGCTCTGGATGCGTCATGGCAATACTCCTGGTTCCGGCAGTCGGCCAGGCTCGGTGAGCAGGTGTTCGTCCAGTCCGAAGCGTTGCAGCAATTGGCGTGCATCGAAGGGGGCGCGAACTTTGATGTCGTTGTCGAAAAAACAGAACACATCGCGCTGTTTACGCCTGCGGGGTGTGTGGTGCGGGTCGACCAGGTGTGCATCGGCAGGCTGCTTGCCCTGGGCCCAGCGTTCGATGCGGTCACCCCAGCGCTGGAGCGCTTCGGCGCTATAACCGCTGGCATATAGCTGCTTATCGCCGTGCAAGCGCAGGTACATGAAGTTGGCGGTCACGTCTTCCATGTACGGCCACTTGCCTGCGGTGTCCGCGACCACCAGGGCCACTCCGTGTTTATCCAGCATCTGGATGAACTCCGGTACGGCAAAACTCTTGTTGCGAATCTCCACGGCATGGCGCAAAGGTTTCTTGGCATAGGCCTTCATGCTCGCCTTGCCGTTCAGGCGTGGCTCATGCTGGCGGGCGAGGGCGGCCGCCTGTTGGGTATCGGTGGGTAATTGGGCCAGGAAGGTTTCGAACAGCGTGGCGTCAAATTTGAAGCTGGGCGGAAACTGCCAGAGGATGGGGCCGAGTTTTTCTTTGAGTTCGAGCACCCCGGAAGCGAAGAAATTCGCCATCGGCTTGTGCACGTCCCGCAGGCGCAGGATATGCGTGATGAAACGGGGCGCCTTGACACTGAACAGGAAACCTTCGGGCGTATCGGCATACCACTCGGCGTAGCGCTTGGGGGTTTGCAACGCATAGAACGAGCCGTTGATTTCGATGCTGTTGACGGCGCGTGACGCAAACTGCAACTCGCGTTTCTGGGTCAGCCCTTCGGGGTAAAAGTCCCCGCGCCAGGGCGTGTAGCGCCAGCCGGAAATGCCGATGTGAATCGCCGCCATGTGTGCTCCCGTGGATGGTGGGTGAGGTGACCTCCGTTATGGGATGACTGCGCTGTTTGGCTGAAAGTTTCCACATTCCTACAGGCGGTACAGGGGGTGAAATGTGGGAGGGGCATTGCAAACGCAGGGAACGATAAGGGCCCAAGCTCGTCAGTTCCTTACAGACCCTGCTGAAGGAGCTTGCTGTTTTGCTGAATCCAAAGACTGCATTACTGCTCGTCGCGCTGCTGCTCTGCGGCAATGGCGCCCTGCAAGCCGCGGCAACGGCGCCCGCTGCCGAAACGCCGGCCAAGCCGGAACTGCTGGTAGAAGGCGGGCTGCTCGGGGCCATCAGTTCAAGCATCGACGACGTGCAGAACAAGCTCGACCTCGACCAGAACCTCATCGACGCCTGGCGCCTGCGTGCTGATCGCGCCGCGGACGAAGTAGGGCGCCTGGTAGACCAGACAGCCGCACGCTCGCCGTGGAGCGTGGCGGGCGATTTCCTGCTGTTGTCTGGGGTGTGGGTCGGTGCCTTTGCGGTCTTGACGATACTTGGGCGCCTGGTTGTGCAACGCTCGAGCCGCCGCCCATTCCTCGCGCGGCGCCAACGGCTGCAAGGCTTGCTGGGCTATGTAGTTCCCTACACGATTCCAGCGCTGATCTGCCTGCCGCTGACCCTTTATGTCAGTCACTTTTTACCCACGTCTGTCGGCCGAGCCCTGGCACTGTGTTTTGCCTACGCCACCAGCAGTGGCATCTTTTCCACCTCGCTGTTGCTGTGCGTCATTGTCATGTTCAACGTCGGCCACAAGCGGCCTGCCGTGCAGATCATTCGTGACTATTGCCCCAAGCCTCTATTCCTGATCGGCTTTCTCGCGGCCCTCAGCGATGCACTGACCAGCCCGCAAATCGCTCGTCAGTTGGGCGGCAATATCACCAGCAGCATTGCCGTGTTTACCGGCCTGTTTGCCGCGGTCATCTTTGGCGTACTGGTGGTACGCCTGCGGCGGCCGGTGGCCCATTTGATCCGCAACCGGCCGTTGGCCCAGCGTCTCAAACATCCAGCATTGCAACAGTCGCTGCGGGTGTTTTCCGGGCTCTGGTACTGGCCGATTCTGTTGATGGTGCTGGTGTCGGCGGTCAACCTGATCGGTGCCGGTGACGACAACCAAGAGGCCCTGCGCTGCGCGCTGCTCACCACCTTGTTACTGATCGGCACGGTGTTTCTCAGCACCGTGCTGCAACACCTGTTCAAGTCCCGCAGCCAGGTATCGATCCAACGCAGCAGCGCCTACAAGGAACGCTTCCTGAGTTTGCTGCACGCGATTTTGCGTATCGTCATGGCCATCGCGTTTATCGAGATACTCGGGCGTATCTGGGGCGTTTCGCTGTTCGAATTCGCCCAGCGCAACTCGGTGGGCCGGGCCATCAGTGATTCCCTCAGCAGTATCGGCCTGATCCTGTTGGTGACATGGCTGTTCTGGGTGGTGCTCGACACCGCGATTCAGGAAGCCCTCAAACCACCGGTGAATAAACGCTCCAGTCGCCAGCCCAGCACCCGGGTCAAAACCATCCTGCCGCTGCTGCGCAATGCAGTGAAGATCATCCTGGTGGTGATCTGCGCGATTACCACCATGGCCAACCTGGGCATCAATGTCGCGCCTTTGCTGGCGGGCGCCGGGGTGGTGGGACTGGCGATCGGTTTCGGTTCCCAGCAATTGGTGCAGGACGTGATTACTGGCCTGTTCATCATTATCGAAGACACCCTGTCCATCGGCGATTGGGTGGTGCTCGACTCTGGTCACGCCGGCACCGTGGAGGGCCTGACCATCCGCACCCTGCGCCTGCGTGACGGCAAGGGGTTTGTGCATTCGGTGCCGTTCGGGCAGATCAAGGCGGTCACCAACCAGTCGCGTCAATTCGCCTACGCGTTCTTCTCGGTGCAGTTCACCTACGACACTGACGTAGACAAGGCCGTGGAGCTGATCCGCGAGGCCGGCCAGTCGATCCGCGACGATGTGTTCCTCAAGTACAACCTGCAAGGGCCGTTGGAGGTGTTCGGGGTGGACAAGATGGACCTCAATGGCGTGGTGCTCACCGCGCAGTTCCGCACGGTTTCGGGTGGCCAATACGCAGTCAGCCGGGCGTTTAATCAGCGCTTGAAAAAGCTTGTGGATAACTGTGATGAGGTGCATTTTGCGCAAACTTATCCACAGCAGGTGTTGTTGCCTAAGCGTGTGGCGCAGGAGCATGAGCAGGATGCGGTGGTGTTGACGGAGCAGCCCAGGTCTCAATCATGAGGCCCTCAAGGTCAGCGCCTGATCAACTTCTCCTGCACCGCCTGCTGATCCACCTCCAACAAAACCTGCTGCTTGCCCCCTACCATCACCGCCGCCGGCACCCCATCACGGTACACAACCCGGTTACCGCTTACCGCTGGCACCTTGGCTCCCGGCAACAGCGTGCCGACAAGATTCAACGGATCCGCCCCACACACCGCGATTAAACTCCCGTCATGGGGCCGTCGCCGCACCTCGCGCAGCAACGGTATCGCCTCCGGCAATGCAAACTGCTCTCCCGCCAACCCACTGACAAACCGCCCGCCACGGATCTCGCCTCGCGCCTCCAACCGATGGAAAGTGCGCAGCAACTCGCGCCAATTCGGTAACCAATCCGCCTCGCGCTCCAGCAGCCGCCAGAACACCACGCCATAGCGGCGCAGCAGGGTCATCGCCACATGCTCCAAGGTCTCGGCCGTATGCGCGCCGGCGGCGGTCGCCGCGCGGCGAACCAAGGCCCAACGCCCGGCGTCGTCCATACCGCCGACAAACGCCCCGCGCCCACGTCGACTGCTGCGCGCCTGGCGTTTGCTGGCGGGGGTGGTCAAGGCGCGCAGGCCGGCGAAGCTGTCAGCATTCACCAAGCCGGCGCCTACCAATTCCTGCAAGGCTGTCTCCAGCTCGCTGCGCAGCAAATGGGCCTCGTGTACCAGTTCATCGAAAAACAGCGCGCCATGTTCGCGCAGGGCCAGATGGACCTTCTGCGTCTTGGGCGACAAGGTGGTGCTGTCGGTAGGCTCGGTCAGCCCGCTCCACAACGCTACCTGGCTACGGGGGAGCAAAACCACCGGGGTGCTGCGCAACGCCGTGGCGCCGGCCTTGTTGCTCAGGCGCGTCCAGACCAGCTTGCCGCTGCGGCACAGGTCATCGAGCCAGGTCGATGAGTAATCCTTGATGCGGGCGCTGAGCAGGTCTGTGTCCCAGGCTGACGTGGCGGCGGCATAGCCTTCGAACTGGCCGACGATTTGCGGCAACACGGCGCTGCCCTGGCCGCGGGTGCTGTCGGAGAGGTGTTGCCAATCGAACAGAAAGCGCATGAAATCCTGCAATGCCACCGGCTCGATTTCCCGGCGCAGGCGCTTGACCGTGTAGCGATGAATGCGCGCCAGCAAATGACGTTCGCACCATTGTTCTTCACCCACGCCGGGGCTGAAGTGACCGCGCAGCACGTAGCCTTCTTGTTCCAGGCGTGCCAGGGCCTGGGTAAGCGCCACCACCGGTAATGCCAGGGGCGCTGCGATCTCGACCAGGGTCAGTGGGCCGAAACCACTGAGGCGCGCACGCAGCACTTCCACCAGCGCGTCATCAAAGGACCAGGGCTCATCGAACCCCGGCAGCAACGGCAGATCGTTGGGATACAGCGCCTGCAAACAATTCAAGCGCTCTACGGCGACCCACATTCCGTTGGGCAACTGATAGGCCCGCCCGGCCTTGCGCAGTGCCTGCAACCATTGGGCCCATTGCGGCGTAACTTCGCCCGCTGCGATGCACGCCAGGCTCATCAACGCTTCATGCATTTCATCCAGGCCATTGGGCGCCGGCCAGGCTTCTTCGCGTACACCGGCGATGGCGTCGGCATCCAGGGCGCCCAAGTCGTCAGTGCTCTGCGGGTCGCTCCAGCGGCGGTTGAGCACGGCCTGGGTGCGGCGCTCTTCCAGGGGGGCGTCGTCGAGGAAGGTATAGGGTTTAGCGCTGAGGATTTCTGCGGCCATGGGCGAGGGCGCGGGCAGGTCGCGGCTGATCAACCGCACGTCGCCGCGTTCCATGCGCCGCAGCAGCGCCAGCCAGGCGTCGCTGTCCATGGCCTCGTGCAGGCAGTCGTCGAGGGTTTGCTCCACCAGCGGGTGGTGGGGGATTTCGCGTTCGCCGGCGAGGTTTTCCAGGCAGGCGAGTTGGTCGGGAAATACGCTGGCGATCAGGTCTTCGCTCTTCATACGCTGGATCTGCGGCGCCACCTTGCGCCCGCCGGTATAACGCGGCAGCGCCAGGGCCACGCCGGCATTCCAGCGCCAGCGCACACCGAACAGTGGCGCATCCAGCACGGCCTGGATCAAAATGTGCTCGGCACTGTTGCTGTTGAGGTAACGCCACACCTCATCCAGCGCGAAGCTGTGGCTGGTGGACAACGACAGCACGATGGCATTTTCACTGGCCGCCGCTTGCAGCTCGAAATTGAAGGTACGGCAAAAGCGCTTGCGCAAGGCCAGGCCCCAGGCGCGGTTGATGCGGCTGCCAAACGGCGTGTGGATGATCAGTTGGGTGCCGCCGGACGCATCGAAAAACCGTTCCATGATCAATGTGTCCTGGGACGGCAAGGCGCTCAGGGCCTGGCGCGACCGGGCGAGGTAATCCAACAATTGGTCGGCGCTGGCGACATTGAGGCCCAGGGTGCCGGTAAGCCAGTCGAGGGCCGGTTGCAGGTCGCCGGGCGTGGCGCCGAGCAAGCTGTCCAATTGCCCCTGCAAGCGGGCCACGGCCACCGATAACTCGTTGCTGCGCCCGGGGGCTTCACCCAACCAGAACGGAATGGTCGGGGGTTGGCCCTGGGCATCTTCGACCCGCACCTTGCCGGCTTCGACCCGTAGGATGCGATAGGAGGTATTGCCGAGCTGGAAGATATCCCCGGCGATGCTTTCCACCGCAAAGTCTTCGTTGACGCTGCCGATATTCAGGCTTTGCGGCTCCAGCAACACGCTGTAGTCGGCATTGTCGGGGATCGTGCCGCCGCTGGTTACCGCCGTGAGCCTGGCGCCACGGCGGCCGCGCAGGGTGTGGGCCACGGCGTCGCGGTGCAGGTAGGCGCTGCGCATGCCCTGGCGGCCGTTGTAGCCCTCGCTGAGCATCTGCAAAAGGGCCTGGTAGTGGCGTTCATCCAGTTCGGCGTAAGGCGCGGCGCGGTGGATAAGCGCCAGCAGCGCCTGTTCCGGCCATTCCTGGGCGCTGACCTCGGCGATGATCTGCTGGGCCAGTACATCGAGCGGTGCCACCGGAATATGCAAGGTATCCAGCTCGCCACGGCGCACGCAGTCGAGCAGCGCGGCGCACTCGATCAGGTCGTCGCGGGTGGTGGCAAACAGGCGCCCCTTGGGCGTGCCGCCGACCTGGTGCCCGGAACGGCCGACCCGTTGCAGGAAGCCGTTGATGGAACCGGGTGAGCCGATCTGGCACACCAGGTCCACTTCGCCGATATCAATCCCCAGCTCCAGGGACGCCGTGGCGATCAACACTTGCAGTTCGCCGGCCTTGAGGCGCTGTTCGGCGTCCAGGCGCATCTCCTTGGCCAGACTGCCGTGGTGAGCGGCCACGGCGGTCTTGCCCAGGCGCTCGCTCAAGTGCCGGGCCAGGCGTTCGGCCAGGCGCCGGGTGTTGACGAATACCAGGGTGGTGCGGTGTTCACGGGCCAATTGCGCGAGGCGATCGTAGACCAACTCCCACACGTCGTTGGCCATCACCGCCGAGAGCGGCACCGGCGGCACTTCGATCGCCAGGTCACGGGGGCGGGCGTGGCCGATATCCACAATGGCGCAATCACGTTCGGTGCCGACTAAAAAGCGTGCGACGGCTTCGATGGGTTTTTGCGTGGCCGACAAGCCGATACGGGTCAATGGCTCGGCACACAGCCCTTGCAGGCGCTCCAGGCTCAAGGCCAAGTGGCTGCCGCGCTTGCCAGCGGCGATGGCGTGGATCTCATCGACGATCACCGTACGTGTGCTGGCGAGCATGTGCCGGCCGGAATCCGAGCCGAGCAGCACGTAGAGCGATTCAGGAGTGGTTACCAGGATATGCGGTGCGCGTTTGCGCATCTGGGCGCGGTCTTTTTGCGGGGTGTCGCCGGTGCGCACAGCGGTGCGGATTACCAGCGGCGGCAGCCCCCGCTTCTCTAGATGTTCGGTAATGCCGGCCAGCGGATTTTGCAGGTTGATCTGGATATCGTTGGATAGCGCCTTGAGCGGCGACACATACACCACCAGGGTTTGGTCCGGCAGTTCGCCGCCGTTGGCCAGGCCTTGGTGCACCAGGTCGTCTAGCACTGCCAGGAAGGCCGTCAGCGTCTTGCCGGAGCCGGTGGGCGCGGCGATCAGCGTCGAGCGGCGCTGGCGGATCAACGGCCACGCCTGGGCCTGGGCGTTGGTCACCGAAGGAAAGGTACTACGGAACCAAGTGCTGACGGCGGGGTGAAAGCCGTGCAAACCCTTGTCCGTTGATTCGGGAAGGTTCATTCACCCTATATGCAACCGGCGGGGCCAAGTTGCAACCCCGCACTTTATCCGTGACGGTTGCGCTACAAACCCGCAAAATGCAACGATTCTGGCAACTACCTACGGCAAGGCGCACATGCTTGTCGTTAATAACCATCGTTCCAAACAGACCGGGCCTGCTCAATCTATGCGAATGCGCCTTATGTTACTGGGCGGCGGGAATGCCCTCGGGCAGGCGCTGATTCGCCTCGGTGCGGAGGAAGACATCGGTTTCCTCGCCCCCAAACCGCCCCAAGACGGCTGGGATGCCGCAAGCCTCACCCAATTGCTCGACGACACCCGTCCCGATGCGTTGATCAACCTCGCCTACTATTTCGACTGGTTCCAGGCCGAAGCCGTAAGCGAAACCCGCCTGGCCGGCCAGGAATTCGCCATCGAGCGCCTGGCCGAACTGTGCCAGCACCACAGCATCACCCTGCTGCAACCGTCCAGCTATCGTGTGTTCGATGGCTCCCGCGCCACGGCCTACAGCGAGAAAGACGAGCCGGTGCCCCTGGGCCTGCGCGGCCAGGCGTTGTGGCGTATCGAACAAAGCGTGCGCGCTACGTGCCCGCAGCATGTGCTGCTGCGGTTTGGCTGGCTGCTCGATGACAGCGTCGACGGCACCCTCGGGCGTTTCCTGGCCCGGGCCGAGAAACCCGATGAGTTACTGATGGCGGACGACCGGCGCGGCAATCCGACGCCGGTGGACGATGCGGCGCGGGTGATCATCTCGGTGCTCAAGCAACTCGATTGCGCCGCGCCGCTGTGGGGCACTTACCATTACGCCGGCCACGAGGCGACTACCCCGCTGGCGCTGGGGCAGGCGATTCTGACTGAAGCGCGCAACTTCCATCCGTTGGCCATCGAGTCCCCCACCGCCCAGGCCCACGCGGCGCGGCCGGACGCGGCAGAAGAACCGCAGCACGCGGTGTTGGCCTGCAAGAAAATCCTGCATACCTTCGGCATCAAGCCCAGGGCATGGCGGGCAGGGTTGCCGGCGTTACTGGATCGCTTCTACCGCCATAGCTGACACCCCAAAACCAAAAGTGGGAGGGGACTTATGTGGGAGCTGGCTTGCCTGCGATAGCATCACCTGGGTATCACTGATACACCGTGGTGTCTGCATCGCGGGCAAGCCCGGCTCCCACATAAGCCCCCTCCCACTTGGGTTATGCGGTGTGGCGTAAACGGGACTTAGAACTTGTAGCCGATACCCACCATGTAAACCATCGGGTCTACATCCACATTGACCTTGGCCCGAGTGCCTTGGCCCAGCGCGTTGTTATCCACAGTCGCCTTGGTGCTGATGTCGATATAGCGCGCCTGGGCGTTGATCATCCACTTGTCGTTGATCATGTAGTCGGCGCCGATCTGTGCAGCCCAACCCCAGGAGTTCTCGGCCTTGAAGTTGCTGAAGCCGGCCTGTTCGGCGCGGCTGCCCACGTGCTCGTCGTAGATCCAGGTGTAGTTGATACCGGCGCCCACATACGGCTGGAACGCGGACTTGTGGTCCAGCGGGTAGTACACGACGCTCAAGGTCGGCGGCAGGTGTTTCAGCGTGCCGAGCTTGCCGTTGGCGGCGCCGAGGGCGGTGTTCTTGATCTTCACGTCATGCTCGAACGGCGTGGCCGCAAGCAATTCGATGCCGACGTGGTCGGTGATCATGTAGGCGAAGTTCAAGCCCAATTGGGTGTCGCTGCTCATGGTCGCCTTGCCGCCCAGGTTGGTACCGGCCAATGGGCCCTGGTCAACCTTGACGCTGCTGCTGTCGGCCTTCGGGTTCACGGTAATTGCACCGGCGCGAACCAGAATGTCGCCCGCCTGGTGAGCGTGGGCGACGGGGGCGACGAGGGCGAGCGCGAAGAGGGACGCGCCGAGCAGAGACTTGTTCATGGGAGCTCCAAAGGACGTTTAAAAGTTGTACGTCCAATGGTAAAGATCGTTCCGTTCGGTCTTTTGACTCAGCTCAATGAAAGGGTGATCAGTCACTTTCGGCACTGATCAAAACCTGTGGGAGCTTCAGTGTGTTGCTGGTGGGGGTTATTCCTCCAGCTCGTACATATAAATCTTCTGGGCATCCATCTGGTAACCGGCATCGGCCAATTCGCTGGACGATGGCTTGACCTGCATCGCGCCTTCGATCCAGTACGGCTGATACAGCTCATCGAGCTTCACCCCCACCTCGCTTTTCACATGCACGATCTGGTTCGACGGCGGTGGCGGCACATGGATACAGGCGCCGAAATACGGCACCAGCAGAAACTCCGTGGTGCGGCCTTCTTCGCTGACTTCCAGCGGCACGATATACCCCGGCAAGCGAATGTGCTGGCCGTCCAGGCTCTGCACCACCGGCGCGTTGGGCAGGTCCTGCTTGGCTGCGGGCGCGGCCTCGACGGACAAGGCATCGGCCATGTTCGACAGGTCGTGCAGCGGCTTCATATTGGGCACTTCCGGCGGCGCATCCGGCGGGATCATCTCCTGCCAGGACAAATCCTTGGGCTGTTCATCCGCCCACACCGGAACGGCCGTCAGCAGCAACAGGGCAAACAGGGCACGACGCATCGAAGCCTTCCTCATAAACGGATGGACAGGCCATCGGCCAAAGATTGTCGATAGGCGCGCCACGCGGGCACGCTGCCCATCAACAGGGCGGCTGCCAGGATACCGGCGAGCAACGTCCATTCATATTCGCTCGGCCACGACATCGGCAGGTCCAGGCCGTAGTTGGCCTGCAAATAACCCCGTGATGCGGCTATGCACAGGTACAGCAACCCCAGGCCCGCCAACACGCCAGACAAGGCCAGGGCGAAGGCTTCGAAGATCAGCAGCGTTGCGATGTGCCAAGGCCGCGCACCCACCGACCGCAGGATCGCCATCTCGCGGCGACGCTCGTTAAGGCTGGTGAGGATCGCCGTGAGCATGCCGATCAAACCGGTCAGCACCACAAACAGCGAAATCACGAACAAGGCTTTTTCGGCGGTGCCCATCATGCTCCACAGCTCTTGCAACGCCACGCCTGGCAGGATCGCCAGCATTGGCTCGCCACGGAATTCATTGATCTCTCTTTGCAAGGCAAAGGTGGAAATCTTGTTGTTCAGGCCGAGCATGAACGCGGTAATGGCTTGCGGCGTCAGGTCCATATTGCGGGCCTGGTCGGCACTGATGCGGCCTTTGCCCTGGGCCGGCACGCCGTTGTGCCAGTCGATATGAATCGCTTCCATGCCGCCGAGGCTGATATGCAGCGTGCGGTCCACCGGCGTGCCGGTGCGCTTGAGAATGCCGACCACTGTGAACGGTTTGTCGTCATGCTTGACCAGGCTGACCACCGCCACGCCGTGGGCCAGCACCAGCTTGTCACCGAGCTTGTAATGCAGTGCGTCGGCCACTTCGGCGCCGAGCACCACTTCGAATGGGTCGGTGGCGAAGGCGCGGCCGTTGGCCAGCGCGAGGTTTTGCTTTCGCCCGTACTGGTAGTGCTCGAAATAGGATTCGTTGGTGCCCATCACCCGGTAGCCGCGATGGGAGTCGCCGAGGGAAATGGGAATCGCCCATTTCACTTGAGGGCTGGCGGCGAAGTGCTCGTAGCTGTCCCAACGGATGTTGTTGGTAGCGTTGCCGATGCGGAACACCGAGTACAGCAGCAGGTTGACCGAGCCGGAGCGGGCACCGACGATCAGGTCGGTACCGCTGATGGTGCTGGCGAAACTGTTGCGCGCCTCGACGCGCACACGCTCCACCGCGAGCAGCAAGCAGACGGAAAGCGCGATGGCAAACGCAGTGAGGATCGCGGTGAAGCGGCGGTTAGCCAGACTGGCCATGGCTAGACGGAACAGATACATCTCAAACCTCTGCGGGCATGGCGGCGCGATTGAGTTCGGCCAGCGACAGGTTGCGGTCGAACAGCGGCGCCAGGCTCTGGTCATGGCTGACAAACAACAGGCTGGCGCCCGCTTCGCGGCATTCTGCGAACAGCAACTGCAGGAAGGCTTCGCGGGCGTCGTAGTCCAGGGCCGAGGTGGGTTCGTCGGCAATCACCAGTTCTGGCTGGCCGATCAGCGCTCGGGCAGCGGCCACCCGTTGTTGCTGGCCAATGGACAGCGAATCGGCGCGGCGTTCCAGCAGGCTCGGGTCCTTCAAACCCAGGTGCGCTAGCAAGGCCGCGGCGGCCTGGTCGACACTGCCGTGGCGCTGTTTGGCCCGTTGCGCGCGCAGCTTGGAAAAGTGGCAAGGCAGCTCGACGTTTTCGCGTACTGACAGAAACGGCAGCAAGTTGAACTGCTGGAAGATATAACCGGTGTGGTCCACACGGAAACGGTCACGAGCGCCGGCCGAGAGTTCGGTCAACTCCTGGCCGAGCAGGCGGATGCTGCCTTGGCTGGGTTTCTGCACGCCTCCCAACAGCCCGAGCAAAGTGGTCTTGCCACTGCCGCTCGGGCCCTTGAGGAACAGGGTTTCGCCGGGTTCCAGGCGGAACGCGGGGATGTCCAGCAACCGCGGGTGCCCGGGCCAGTTGAAGCCCAGGTCGGACAGTTCGATTAACGCTTGAGTCATGGGAAGTCAGTGTCGCCTGGTAGTCGAAAATGGCGCCGATCCACTGTGGGAGCTGGCTTGCCTGCGATGGCATCGCTACGGTGTGCCTGCTGCACCGCATCGCCTGTATCGCAGGCAAGCCAGCTCCCACAGGGACTGTGCTTTCAAGTCAGAACTTCAGGGTGGCGGCGGTGGCCGTCGCGTCAACACCTTGCTGACCGCTCGGGCCGATCAGTTGTACCTGAATTTTCTGGGTGGCGGGGAAGGTCTTGAACACTTGGCTCAAGTCCAGGTTGCCCAGGGCCGTCGGCGTGGCGCAGGTGAACTGGTAATGGGCGTGGATTTCACTGTGGTCGTGATCATGCTTGTGGGCGGCGGCGCCTTTGCCGTCGGTGGCGTGGTCATCGTCGTCATGCCCGGCTTCTGGTTTGTCACCGAACAACGGGCTGTTGAGTTCCTGGCTGCTGACCACGCAACCTGCGGCCTTGGGCAGGTTGAACAGTGCCGATGGATTTTCCAGTTGCTTGCGCACGGCGGCGACCTTGGCTTTGTCGGCGGCGCTGGTCGCTACATGTTCGAAACCCACCAGGTTCATGGCCGGGCTGTCCAGTTCCAGCTCCAGGGCCTGGCCGTCCAGTACGGCATTCAGGCGCCCGACGCCATGTTCATGGGCGCCGAGGCTGCCGTGCTCGTGGTCATGGTCTTCATGGGCATGAGCGACAGCCAGTGGCAGCAGGGCAAACGGCAAAGCAAGCAGCAAACGGCGCATGAGAGGGCTCCAGGATGAAAGTTTTGTTATGTGATCTTATAACAATTGATCCGAGAGTTTGACCGCCCGCTTGGTGTTGCGCAAGCTGCATGGGAGCATGCCCGTCAGAAAAATGCAGGAGTAAGGACGATGTTGCGAATTCGTGGAACCATCGGCGACCTGCCGGTGGACTTGACCCTGGAGCTGGACGACGGCGATTGGGCGCGATTGGGTGCCCAACTGCAGGCCACCCCAACGCCCAGCGCGCCCACTGCGGCTCCGGTCAAACAGAACGAGGACCTGTGGCAGAACGCCCAGGATTTGCTGCGCAAGGCCGGACAACTCAATGGTCTGGAATTGCTCGATCAACTCGAAGGCTTGGCTGGCGATGCCGGGGCGGGCAAGCGCCTGCTGGTGCGCCTGCGCCACAGCGCCAAGGTGAAGGTGAGCAGCGGCGGGGATACGCCGCTGTACAGTTGGATCGGTGATTAATACAACGCGGCAAACAACTTGCGGCGGTACACCGTGACCAGCGGGTGATCATTGCCCAGCAATTCGAACACTTGCAGCAAGGTCTTGTGGGGCAGGCCTTCGCTGTAGCTGCGATTGCGGATAAACAACTTGAGCAAACCTTCCAGCGCCGCGTCGTATTGCTGGCGCGCCAGTTGCTGGATCGCCAACTGATAGGCCGCTTCGTCATCCTGCGGGTTTTGCGCCAGGCGGCTTTTCAGCTCGGCAGCGTCCGGCAAATCCGCCGCCTGGCGCAGGAAGGTGATTTGCGCCTTGGCCCCGGCCAGGGCGGCCTTATGGTCGTCGCTCTTGACCGCGTCGAGCACGGCCTGGGCTTCACCCAGCTCACCGCGCTCGGCCAGGCAGCGTGCATAGAGGATCAGGGCGGCGGCGTTGGTATTGTCCTCGCCCAACAATTGCACCAGCAACGCTTCGGCCTCGCTGATGCGCCCTTCGCTGAACAGCGCCTGAGCCTGCTCCAACGGGTCCGCCGCAGCCGGCGGTGGCATTTGCACATGGGGCTCCAGCATCGCCCGCACGGCCGACTCCGGCTGTGCGCCGGCAAAGCCGTCCACCGGTTGGCCATCCTTGAACAGCACCACCGTCGGCAGGCTTTGAATGCCAAAACGCGCCACGATGTCCTGTTCGGCTTCGCAGTCGATCTTGGCGAGCAGCAACTCACCCTGATAACTCTCGGCAATCTTCGCCAGCATTGGCATCAGTGCTTTGCAGGGTGCGCACCACTCGGCCCAGAAATCGACCAATACGGGCTTTTCGAAGGAGTTCTGGATAACGGCCTGATCGAAGTTGGCGGTGGTGACGTCGAAGATGTACGGCGTGGGCTCACTCATGGGGCGTCTCGAATAAAGCGGGAATGGGGGCAACTATAAGGGCTGGCGAGGTTGGCTGAAAGCATCGTGGTAGCTCCCACCTTGAAATGCATTCCCCTGTGGGAGCCGGCTTGCCCGCGATGGCCTCAAGCACGCCGCGAATGGTACAGGCTCACCTTGCGAAACTCCCACGGCTCGGCCAGGTCTGGCAGGGTCAAGGCCTCGAGGATCTCCAGCCGCTGGTAATCCGGATGCTGGAAATCCCGTACCCGCGAATCCGCCACCAGCGCTTCGCGGCCACGGGTGAGGAACTGATCCAGCAACGGCAGGTTGGCGCGGTCATAGAGCACGTCGGCCACCAGAATCAGGTCGAAGCGGTCGGCTTCGGCAAAAAAGTCTGCCGAATAACTCAGCGCCACCTGGTTGAGTTCGGCATTCGCACGGCAAGCGGCCAAGGCCAGTGGGTCCAGGTCGCAGGCCACCACCTCCAGGGCGCCAGCCTTGACGGCGGCGATCCCGGCTACGCCCGAACCTGCGCCGAAATCCAGCACGCGTTTGCCGGCGACCCACTCAGGATGCGCTGCCAGGTAACGCGCCAACGCCAGGCCGCTGGCCCAGCAAAAACTCCAGTAGGGCGGCTCATGCAGGATACGCCGGGTTTCTTCCTGGCTGAAGGCACGGTCCATGTTGTCGGCGTCCAGCAACCACAACGACAACGCGGTACCCGGCAAGGGGCAGGGCACCAATTGCGCATCGCCAATCAACGCGCTCAAGGCGTGTTGCAGGCCCAGCGGTGGCGTCATGGCGCCTTGACGAGTTGCAGGGGGCCGGTGCTCTGGGTGATCGCCTGGGTGACGCGCACGGCAGGCAGATGCAGGATCAGCTGGCCGGACTGGCTGGCGCGGCCGCGCAATTCCACGCGGGCACCGGCCGGGAAGGCTTCAGGGTTGAAGCGCAGGCGGAAGGCCAAGGGCTTGCCGTTGCCGCTCAGTACGCTGCTGGCGAGCAGTTGCTGCGGGCGCGAACGGTCGTCGATCACCAAGAGCGCCATCTCGACTTCGGCACCGGCGGGCACGTTGGTCAGGCTGCCGCTGATTTCGCGCTGATAGGCGGGCAGGGGGCCGAGGTCTTCAATGCCCGGGACTTTTTTCTCTTGCGCCGGTGTTGGTTGAGGCGCGGCCGGCTTGGGGGCTTCGCTGCTGCAGGCGACCAGAAAACTGAACAGGCTGAGTAGAACGAGTGGTCGTAACTGCATGTACGGCTCCAGAAAGGACAAAATCCGTGGCTTAAAAATATGAAACATATAAGCCTGCCTATATACCGTAAAGGCTATGGCTTGTCTTGCCACAGGGATGCGCTACCATGGCCCTCCCATTTTTTGTTGCCTGCCAACCATGCACTGTCCCTTCTGCGGTGCCAACGACACCAAGGTCATCGACTCGCGTCTGGTCGCCGAGGGCGACCAAGTGCGTCGCCGGCGCGAATGCCTGGCCTGTGGTGAACGTTTCACCACCTTCGAAACCGCCGAACTGGTGTTGCCGCGTCTGATCAAGTCCGACGGCAGCCGCCAGCCTTTCGACGAAGAAAAACTGCGCGCCGGTATGCAGCGCGCCCTGGAAAAGCGCCCGGTGAGTGTCGAGCGCCTGGAAGCGGCGCTGGTGCATATCAAGCACAAGCTGCGGGCGACCGGCGAGCGCGAGGTCAAGAGCCTGGTGGTCGGTGAGCTGGTGATGGGCGAGCTGCAAAAGCTCGACGAAGTCGCCTATATCCGTTTCGCTTCGGTGTATCGACGCTTCCAGGACCTCAATGAATTCCGCGAAGAGATCGACCGCCTGGCCCGTGAGCCCTCCAAACAATGACATCTGAACAGGCTGTGCTCGACGCCCACTACATGGCCCGTGCCCTCGAATTGGCGCGCAAGGGCCTGTACACCACCCACCCCAACCCGCGGGTTGGCTGCGTGATCGTGCGTGACGGGCAGATTGTCGGCGAAGGCTGGCATGAGCGCACCGGCGAGCCCCATGCCGAGCCCAATGCCCTGCGCGCCGCTGGCGACAAGGCCCGTGGCGCGACGGTGTACGTGACCCTTGAACCGTGCAGCCATCATGGCCGTACGCCGCCCTGTGCCGATGCGCTGGTGACCGCCGGCGTCGCGCGGGTGGTGGCCGGCATGCAGGACCCGAACCCCGAAGTGGCTGGCCGAGGCATGCAACGCCTGGCCCAAGCCGGTATCGAGGTGCGTAGCGGTGTGCTGGAAACCGAAGCGCGGGCGCTTAACCCCGGCTTCCTCAAGCGCATGGAGCACGGTCTGCCGTTTGTGCGGGTCAAGCTGGCGATGAGCCTGGACGGCCGCACGGCGATGGCCAGCGGCGAAAGCCAATGGATCACCGGCCCCGCCGCCCGTGCTGCGGTGCAACGCTTGCGTGCCGAGGCCAGTGTGGTGTTGACCGGTGCCGACACGGTACTGGCCGACGGTGCCCGCTTGACCGTACGCGCCGCCGAACTGGGCCTGGACGACGCAACCACCGCCCTGGCCATGTCGCGCCCGCCGTTGCGCGTGCTGATCGATGGCCGCCTGCGGGTGCCGCTCAACGCACCGTTCTTCAAGGCCGGCCCGGCATTGGTCATCACCTGCGTGACTCCGGAAAACCAGTTCCCCCGCGGCCCTGAGTGCCTTGTGGTTCCAGGTGTGGAGGGCCAGGTTGACCTGCGCTCGGCATTGGTCGCCCTGGCTGCCCGTGGCGTCAACGATGTGTTGGTGGAAGCCGGCCCAAGCCTGGCCGGCGCGTTTGCCCAACAAGGCCTGGTGGATGAATACGTGATATTCATCGCCGGCAAGTTCCTCGGCTCCGCTGCCCGCCCGTTGCTGGACTGGCCGCTTGATAAGTTGGCCGATGCTCCCCAACTCAAGATCACCGAAATGCGCGCTGTGGGCGACGACTGGCGAGTCACTGCCATCCCCGTCCCAGCAGTGAGCGTATAATTCCCGGCCTGCGCTTGAGCGTCAGCCCCCTCGTTTTCAGGAGAACGAAATGTTCACCGGCATTATCGAATCCATCGGCAGCATCCGTGCAATGACCCCCAAAGGCGGGGATGTCCGCCTGCTGGTTGAAACCGGCAAGCTGGACCTCGGCGACGTCAAGCTGGGCGACAGCATCGCCGTCAGCGGCGTGTGCCTGACCGTCATCGAGCTGCCGGGCAACGGCTTTGCTGCCGATGTCAGCCGGGAAACCCTGGACTGCACCGCGATGAACGATCTTGCGGCCGGCAGCCCGGTCAACCTGGAAAAAGCCCTGACGCCCACCACGCGCCTGGGCGGTCACCTGGTCAGCGGCCACGTCGACGGTGTCGGCGAAGTGGTAGCCCGCAGCGAAAACGCCCGCGCGGTGGAATTCCGCATCCGCGCGCCCAAAGAGCTGGCCAAGTACATCGCCCACAAAGGCTCGATCACCGTCGACGGCACCAGCCTGACCGTGAACGCCGTGAATGGCGCCGAATTTGAACTGACCATCATTCCCCACACCCTCAGCGAAACCATCATGGCCTCGTACCAGCCGGGTCGCCGGGTGAACCTGGAAGTGGACTTGCTTGCCCGTTACCTGGAGCGCCTGTTGCTGGGCGAAAAGGCCGCAGAGCCTGCATCAGGCAACATCACCGAAAGTTTTCTGGCCGCTAACGGCTACCTGAAATCCTGACCAAGGGGGTGCCGCGTGGCGCTCAATAGCATCGAAGAACTGGTTGAAGACATCCGCCAAGGCAAGATGGTCATCCTCATGGATGACGAAGATCGCGAGAACGAAGGCGATATCATCATGGCCGCCGAAGCGTGCAAGCCCGAGCACATCAACTTCATGGCCAAGCACGCCCGTGGGCTGATCTGCATGCCCATGAGCCGCGAACGCTGCGAATTGCTCAAGCTGCCGTTGATGGCGCCGCGCAATGGCTCGGGTTTCGGCACCAAGTTCACCGTATCCATTGAAGCCACCACGGGCGTCACCACCGGCATTTCCGCCGCTGACCGCGCCCGCACCGTGCAAGCCGCCGCCGCGAAAGACGCCAAGGCCGAAGATATCGTGAGCCCCGGCCACATCTTCCCGCTGATGGCCCAACCGGGCGGTACCCTGGCCCGTGCCGGCCACACCGAAGCCGCCTGCGACCTGGCGCGCATGGCCGGTTTCGAGCCAAGCGGGGTGATCTGCGAAGTGATGAACGACGATGGCACCATGGCCCGTCGTACTGAACTCGAAGCCTTTGCCGCCGAGCACAACCTCAAGATCGGCACCATCGCCGACCTGATTCACTACCGCATGATCCACGAACGTACCGTTCAGCGGATTGCCGAGCAGCCCCTGGACAGCGAACTGGGCCAATTCAATTTGGTGACCTACCGTGATTCAGTGGAAGGCGACGTGCACATGGCCCTGACCCTGGGCAACATTTGCGCCGAAGAACCGACCCTGGTACGCGTCCATAACATGGACCCACTGCGTGACCTGTTGATGGTCAAGCAGCCCGGTCGCTGGAGCCTGCGGGCCGCCATGGCTGCGGTTTCCGAGGCTGGCAGCGGTGTGGTGCTGTTGCTCGGCCACCCGCTGGACGGTGATGTATTGCTGGCGCATATCCGCGAAACCGCTGACGCCGTGCCGGTGAAAAAACCGACCACCTACAGCATCGTCGGTGCCGGTTCGCAGATCCTGCGCGACCTGGGTGTGCGCAAAATGCGCCTGATGAGCGCACCGATGAAATTTAATGCGATATCCGGATTCGACCTGGAAGTTGTAGAATACGTGCCCTCCGAATAAAGGCCGGCGATTTTTGCCCCTTGTTCGCGGTTAAATCATCACTGAGGGACGCACTTTTCGCGTCCCGGCTCTTTAAGAGATTTGTCGAATGACCCTGAAGACCATCGAAGGTACCTTCATCGCCCCCAAAGGCCGCTATGCCCTGGTGGTTGGCCGCTTCAACAGCTTCGTGGTTGAGAGCCTGGTAAGCGGTGCGGTTGACGCCCTGGTTCGCCACGGTGTGAGCGAGAGCGATATCACCCTTATCCGCGCGCCTGGCGCCTTCGAAATTCCACTGGTTGCGCAAAAAGTTGCTCAGCAGGGTGAATACGCGGCGATCATCGCCCTGGGCGCGGTCATTCGTGGCGGCACCCCGCACTTCGAATACGTGGCCGGCGAATGCACCAAGGGCCTGGCCCAGGTGTCCATGGAATTCGGCGTGCCAGTCGCTTTCGGCGTACTGACCGTTGATTCCATCGAGCAAGCCATCGAGCGTTCCGGCACCAAAGCCGGTAACAAAGGCGCTGAAGCTGCCTTGTCCGCCCTGGAAATGGTCAGCCTGCTGTCGCAGTTGGAGGCCAAGTGATTTCCGACGAAAGCGATCAGTTCAACCCTCAGGACCCGCGTCCTGCCGATGCCGGCAAACCGTCCAAGAGCGAGAAGCGCCGCAAGGCGCGTCAACTCGCGACCCAGGCGCTGTACCAGCGTCACCTGGCGGGCGCTTCGCTGAACGAAATCGAGGCACAGTTTCGCGTCGATAACGATTTCACCTTCGCCGACCAGAGCTACTTCCACGACATCCTGCACGGCGTGCACGCCAACCTGACCGAGATCGACACAGCCCTGGCGCCATGCCTGGACCTGACCATCGAAGAGCTCGACCCGGTTGAGCTGTGCGTGATGCGCCTGTCTACCTGGGAGTTGCTCAAGCGCGTTGACGTGCCGTACCGCGTCGTGATCAACGAAGGCATCGAGCTGGCGAAAGTCTACGGTTCGACCGACGGCCACAAGTTCGTCAACGGCGTGCTCGACAAGCTGGCCCCGCGCCTGCGTGAAGCCGAAGTGAAGGAACACAAGCGCTAATCTGCGCTTGATTCCTCAATGGGTGAGTTTGAGCTGATCCGCACATACTTCGCCGCCGCGCCCTGTGCGCAAGGTGGCGAAGGCATTGCCCTGGGGATCGGCGACGACTGCGCCTTGCTGGCGCTTCCCGCCGGGGAGCAACTGGCAGTCTCCACCGATACGCTGGTGGCTGGCGTGCATTTTGCCGACCCCTGTGACCCGTTCCTGCTCGGCCAGCGCTCGCTGGCCGTGGCGGTGAGCGACCTGGCCGCCATGGGCGCCCACCCCCTCGCCTTTACCCTTGCCCTGACCACGCCGAGCGTCGAAGCCGATTGGCTGCAACGCTATGCCCAAGGTTTGAATGCCATGGCGCAAAACTGCGGCGTGGGCCTGGTGGGCGGCGATACCACCCGTGGGCCGCTGAGCCTGACCCTGACCGTGTTCGGCCGCGTGCCGGCTGGCCAGGCCTTGACGCGCAGCGGTGCACAGCCGGGCGACCTGCTGTGTGTCGGCGGCGAGTTAGGCAATGCCGCTGGCGCGTTGCCGCTGGTATTGGGGCAACGCACGGCTGACGCAGCAATCGCCGAGCCGCTGCTGGCGCATTACTGGTCGCCGCAACCGCAGTTGGCCCTGGGGCTTGCGCTGCGGGGCAAGGCGACAGCGGCGATGGATATCTCCGATGGGCTGTTGGCCGACTGTGGGCATATCGCCAAGGCGTCAGCGGTGCGCCTGGTGGTTGAGCGCCACCGGTTGCCGTTGTCCGAGGCCTTGCTGGCGTTTGTTGGTGAAGACCAGGCTCACGTGGCGGCGTTGAGTGGGGGCGACGACTATGTGCTGGCGTTCACCTTGCCACCGTCCGAGTTAGCGCCGTTGCAGGCGGATGGCTGGCCGGTGCATGTGGTCGGCCGGGTCGAAGCGGGGCAGGGCGTAACGCTGCTCGACGTCCACGGCCAAGACATCACCCCGGCTGTGCGCGGCTACCAGCATTTTCGCCAGACGCCCTAAGCCGGCGGTCTGCGCTACCCTTTATACGATTATCCCAAGTAAGAGGCCGTGACTATGGCTGCATGCCGCTGGCTGCTGATCGTGCTGTGTACCTTCGCTTCCCTGGCCCAGGCGGACACTCCCATGCCCGGCAAAATCGTGCTGGCCAGTGAGGAGTGGAACGACTACACCAACAAAGATGGCAGCGGCCTGGCCTGGGACCTGTTGCGCCAAGTCTTTGAACCGGCTGGCATCACCGTGCACATCCGCAGCGTACCCTATACCCGCTCGGTCGGTCTGGCCCAGCGTGGTGAGGTGGATGGTTGTGTCGGCACCTATCGCGATGAGGCCAGCGGTGTGTTGTACCCCCGCAGGAACTTCGACGCCGATCATGTCTACGCCCTCGGGTTGGCCACTGCGCCGACACCGACCCTGGCGACCTTGGGCAACTATCGCCTGGCCTGGGTGCGCGGCTATAAATACGAGGAATACCTGCCCACCGTGCGCCGCTTCAACCAGATCGAGCGGCGCAGCGGCATTCTGCCAATGCTGCAACACGGCCGTGCCGATTTTTATATCGACGCCCTCACCGAAGCCAAATACGTGCTCAGCCAGGCGCAAGACCCGGCGCTGTTCAAACTCACCCATATTGCTGAACTGCCGCTCTACGTAGGCTTTGCCGACACCGCGCGCGGCAGGGCATCGATGGCCATGTATGACCAGCGTTTGGGCATCCTGGTCCAGACCGGTGAGCTGAAAGCGATTTTCGAACGCTGGAAACAGCCGTATCCGTTCTGACGCCCATAGAACTGACTCAAAGGCCAATCGAACCTATTGATCTTTATCAGCGATAATTCAGCTTAAGCGTCTGTAGGAACGTGCTGTTACAATGCCCGCCTCTGTGAAATCTGAAATCAGGAGCACACGGTGCCCGTCGTTTTCGTCGCCGCTTCCAAGCTGCCTACCCCTTTTGCCACGTTCACCATGAACGGCTTTCTTGAAGAAGCCACCGGGCGCGAGCACGTTGTGCTCAGCCTCGGCGACATCACGGATGGCGCGCCGGTGCTGGGGCGTGTGCATTCCGAGTGCCTGACCGGCGATGCGCTGTTCAGCCAGCGCTGTGACTGCGGCTCGCAACTGGAGGCTGCACTGCAAGCCATCGCCCGTGAAGGCCGTGGCGTGTTGCTGTACTTGCGTCAGGAAGGCCGCGGCATTGGCCTGTTGAACAAGATCCGCGCCTACGAACTGCAAGACGGCGGCGCCGACACCGTCGAGGCCAACGAGCGCCTGGGCTTTGCTGCCGACCAGCGCGACTACGCCATCTGCCTGCCGATGCTCGAGCACCTGGGGGTCAAATCCCTGCGCCTGATGACCAACAACCCCCGCAAGGTCAAAGCCTTGACCGAGATGGGCATCACCGTGGCCGAGCGCGTGCCGCTGCACACCGGGCACAACCCGCACAACAAGCTCTACCTGGCCACCAAAGCCAGCAAGCTCGATCACATGATGGGCAACGAGCACCAGGGCGAGGTCGACCGCGCGTGACCCGTGGCCAGGTGAAACGGCGACTGTCCTTCAACTGGTGGCAGTACCTGGCCCTGGCATTGCTGCCGTTGTTCGTGATCAACCTGCTGTTTGGCCGGGCTGAATCCTTGTTGCCCGTCTTGGCCATGCCGTTCTTCATCGCCGGCGTGGCCTCGATGTTTCTCAGCCTGCGTTATTTTCACGCCTACAAACACGCGCTGATCGCCACCTCCAAAGCCCTTGATACTGCTCAAGAGCCGGCAGCCTGGATCACCCTGGCGGCGCGTCGGCGCACGGCGTTGCTGGTTGCAGCGTTACCGGCCTGGATTGGCGCGCTGGCGGTGTTCGTCGGCCTGGAGGCGGTGCCGCTGTTTCTGTTGGCGCTGTCGACGCTGGTGTTGTTCTATCTCTATCGCATACCGCGTCAGTTGGGATGAAGCGCTATTGGCTGGCGCTGCTGCTGATATTCAGTGCCCAGGGCTGGCCGGTCGAGCGGGTTGTCAGCCTGGCGCCGTCGCTGTCTGAAATCGTGCTTGAACTGGGCGCCGAGGACTTGCTGGTCGGCGTGCTTGATGGTGGTGACCGCCCGGCGGCGTTGGCGAAGGTGCCCTCGGTCGGGCACTACGGCCAGTTGGACATGGAGCGCCTGCTCAGCCTCAAGCCCGACCTGATCCTGCTCTGGCCTGGCAGCGTCGGCCCGGCCCAGCGCGAGCAGCTCCAACGATTGAATATCCCGGTGTACGTCGCCGAACCCCACAGCCTTGAACAACTGACCGCGCAGGTGCAGGCCATTGCCGAGCAATTGGGCCGCGCCGAGGCCGGGCACCAGCGCGCGGCACAATTGCGCCAGCGCTTGGCCGAGTTGCGCCAGCGCTACCAGCGGGCCGAGCCGCTGCGAGTGTTCTACCAAGTGTGGAACCAGCCGCTGTACACCGTGGGCGGTGGGCAGATCATCAGCGATGCCCTCAGCGTGTGCGGGGCGCGCAATGTGTTCGGTGACCTGAAGTTGCCGGCGCCGCAGGTGAATATCGAATCGGTGCTGGCGCGAGACCCCGAGGTGATCCTGGTGGGGGATCAGGCTCAGAGGGAGGCCTGGACGGCATGGCCGGCGATGGCGGCTCGGGTGCGGTTAGTGCCGGACAAGGGCCTTGAGCGGCCCAGCGGGCAGATGTTGGAGGCGGTGGGGCGGTTGTGCCAGGTGATTGCGCCGAACCTGTGACAACGCTATCGCAGGCAAGCCAGCTCCCACAGGGGAATGCATTTCAATTGTGGGAGCTGGCTTGCCTGCGATGACGCCGGATCAGGCTACTTAGAGCTCAGGTGTCCACGTCACCCCGAACATCCACACCCGACCTTCTTCACGATAATTCTGGTTTTCCCCGAGGTAGCTGTACTTCGCCCGTGCATAAGACTTGTCCAGCGCGTTATCCACCTTCAGCGACAACGACACCTCCCGGTTCAACGCCCAACTACTGCGCAGCCCCAACAAGGCATAACCGCCCAGACGGTTGCGGTTGGCTTCATCGTCGTAGCTGCTGCTGATCGCTTGCCAGCTGGCGCCGAGACCGAGTTGATCAAATTGCCGGTCCAGATCCAGGTTCACCGTTCGCCGTGCGCGACGTGCCAGGGTGTGGCCGCTGTCACGGTCACGCGGGTCGATAAGCGACAGGCCCAGGTTGCCCTGCCAGCCAAACAGTTCTTGCTTGAGCGCCGCTTCAAAGCCGTTGATCCGCGCCGACGCCACGTTTTGCGGCTTGCCGGCGTCAAGGATGATCGCGTCGCTCAGGTCGGTGCGATACAGCGAGGCTTCCAGGCGTGTGCTGTCGGTCAGTTGGCTGCGCCATTGCAGCTCGTAGCTCTTTGATGTCTCGGGCTGCAGGTTGGGGTTGCTGTACTGCGTGTCGGGGTAATAGAGGTCGTTGAAGGTTGGCGCACGAAAGCCTTCGCTGTAGCTCAAGAGCAAGTCATTGTCGGGGTTGACCGGCAAGGTCAGGGTGCCGCTCCAACTGTTCTGGCCGCCGAACTGCTGGTTCTGGTCACGGCGCAGGCCCAGCTCGGTGGAAAACCATTGGCTTTGGAAGCGGTGCTGCACGAAGGCCGCCCGGTTCCAGCGGCTGTTCTCGGTAAAGGTGGTGGAACCGTGGAAACGGTCTTCATACCAGTCGCCACCGACGATCAGGCTGTTTTGCTCATCCAGGGTCAGGTCGTTCTGCCAATTGACCGAGTCGCGGTAGGTGTTGAATGCGCTGTAATCATCGCTGAGGGTATCGCGCTTGGTGTCGCGGTTTTCACTGTGGCCCAGCTCCAGGCGCGACTGCCAGCTGTCATTGAGCTTGGCATCGACATAGCCGCTGGTGCTGCTCACGGTATAGTCGGTGTAGGGTTTCTGGCCCAGGCTTTGCCCGGTGGCGCCGTCGTAGCGGCCATAACTGTTGTCGTACTCCGACTTGCCACGGTTATCCAGCAGATTGAAGCCCACCTCCAGCTCATCACTGAACGAGTGGCTGAGGTTCAGGCTGATGGACTGGTTGCGGTAGGCATCATGGTCGCCGTCACTGGGGAACGACGCGTGGCTCGCGTTGATGCCGGCGGTTTCATCCAGGCTCGCGCCCAGGTTGAAGCGCGTGTGTTCATCGCCGCCCGACAGGCCCAAGCTGCGCTCCCAGGTCTGGTTGCTGCCAAAGCCAAGTTTCAGGCGCGGCTGCAAGCCTTGCTCGGCATTGCGCCGGGTGAACACCTGAATCACCCCGCCAATCGCATCGCTGCCGTAAATCACCGAACGTGAACCGCGCAGCACTTCCACCCGTTCAATCTGATCGACGTTGAGGTATTGCAAGCCGCTGTCGCCGGAGGTGGTGTTGGCGATGCGTTGGCCGTCCACCAGCACCAGGCTCTGCGCCGACTTGGTGCCGCGAATGAAAATCCCCGGCAAACTGCCACGCCCACCGGTCGGCGCAACTTGCACGCCCGGCACGCGGCTGAGCAGGTCGGTGACGCTGGTGGGTTGCAGGCGGTCGATGTCGGCGCGGGTGAAGACGGTGTTGGCGGCGCTGCTGTCATTACGCGCCTGGACTTGGCGGTTGGCGCTGATGACCACGTCGGAGAGCTTCAGGGCCTGGTCGCGGGTGTCGGCGAGCAGGTCGGCGCAGGGAAGCAGTAGCAGGGCAAGGCACAGGCGTTTCATGGGCTGTCCATAGCATTCGAAGGTCATGCAAAACCACTGTGGGAGCTGGCTTGCCTGCGATAGCGGTGTATCTGACACATTGTTAGCGAATGTGCCGCCGTCATCGCAGGCAAGCCAGCTCCCACAGTTGGGGCTGATTACAGATTCAGTAGCGCCAGGCGCTCGCGCACGGACGCCTCGATACCCGCTTCATCCAGCCCGCATTCAGCCAGCATCTGCGCCGGCTTGGCGTGTTCGACGTATACATCTGGCAAGCCCAGGTGCAGCACCGACTTGAGGATGTTCTCCCGCGCCAGGAACTCACTGACCGCCGCACCGGCGCCGCCCATGATGGCGTTCTCTTCGACGGTCACCAGCAGCTCATGGCTGGCGGCAATTTCGCGTACCAACGCTTCATCCAGTGGCTTGACGAACCGCATGTCGACCACGGTGGCGTCGATCTTCTCGGCGACTTTCAAGGCTTCAGCCAGTTGCACGCCAAACACCAGGAACGCAGTTTTGCTGCCTTGGCGACGCACGATGCCTTTACCGATTTCGATCGGCTCCAGGTCTTTTTCGATCACGGCGTTCGGGCCGGTGCCGCGCGGGTACCGCACAGCGGCCGGGCCGTTGTACAGGTGGCCGGTGCTGAGCATCTTGCGCAGTTCGTTCTCGTCGCTCGGGGTCATCACCAGCATGCCGGGGATGCAGCGCAGGTACGACAGGTCGAAGCTGCCCGCATGGGTCGGGCCGTCCTCGCCCACCAGGCCGGCACGGTCGATGGCGAACAGCACGTCGAGGTTCTGCACCGCCACATCGTGAACCAGTTGGTCATAACCGCGTTGCAGGAAGGTGGAGTAGATCGCCACCACCGGCTTGGCGCCTTCGCAGGCCATGCCGGCCGCGAAGGTCACGGCGTGTTGCTCGGCAATCGCCACGTCGAAGTAACGCAGCGGGAAACGCTCGCTGAACGCCACCAGGTCGGAGCCTTCCTTCATCGCCGGGGTAACACCCACCAGACGCGGGTCGGCGGCGGCCATGTCGCATAGCCATTCGCCAAACACCCCTGAATACTTCGGCCCGCTGGCCTTTTTCGGCGCGGCGGCGGGAGCGTCCAGGGGTTCGAGCTTAGTGATCGCGTGGTAACCAATCGGGTCGACTTCCGCCGGAGCGAAACCTTTGCCTTTCTTGGTGACGATATGCAGGAACTGCGGGCCCTTGAGGTCGCGCATGTTGCGCAACGTCGCGATCAGGGTCGGCAGGTCGTGGCCGTCGATAGGGCCGATGTAGTTCCAGCCCAGCTCTTCGAACAGGGTGCCGGGTACCAGCATGCCCTTGGCATATTCTTCGGTGCGGCGCGCAATTTCCCATGCGCCAGGCAGACGCGACAGCACTTTCTTGCTGCCTTCGCGCATGCTGGCGTAGGTACGGCTGGAGAGGATCTTCGCCAGATAATTGGACAGGCCACCCACGTTGCGCGAAATCGACATGTCGTTGTCGTTTAGGATCACCAACATGTTGGCGTCCACTTCCGGCGCATGGTTCAGCGCTTCGAAGGCCATGCCGGCGGTCAGCGCGCCATCACCAATCACCGCAATCGCCTTGCGCTCACTGCCTTGCAGGCGGGCGGCAATCGCCATGCCCAGTGCTGCACTGATGGACGTGCTGGAGTGGCCGACGCCAAAGGTGTCGTACTCGCTCTCGGCACGGCGTGGGAAGGCGGCCAGGCCGTCCTTCTGGCGCAGGCTGGCCATGCGCTCGCGACGGCCGGTGAGGATTTTATGCGGATACGCCTGGTGGCCCACGTCCCACACCAGCCGGTCGTCCGGGGTGTCGAACACGTAATGCAAGGCGATGGTCAGCTCGATCACGCCCAGCCCGGCGCCAAAATGCCCACCGGTCTGGCCGACCGTGTAGAGCAATTCCAGGCGCAGCTCATCGGCCAGGGTTTCCAGCTCGGCTTCACCCAGTCGACGCAGGCCGTCCGGCGTGGCAGCACGGTCGAGCAGGGGCGTAGACGGGCGTTTGCGGGGAATCTCTTGAAACGTCGTGGGCATCAGGCGAATCGTTATAGGTATAGAAGAGGCGGCAGTTTACCTCAAGCCGTGCAAACTGCCCACGCAGAGGGCCGAACTTGGCCGATATGCGGCGCAAATGGCCGCGGCTGTCAGTGGCGACGTTCGACGATATACCGCGCCAGGTCACGCAGTGGCTCGGCCGCCGCGTCGAAAGGTCGCAGGGCATCCAGAGCCTGGTCACGCAGCTCGATGGCATAGGCCTTGGCGGCTTGCAGCCCCAGCAAGGCAGGATAAGTCGGCTTGTCACGTGCGATATCGGCGCCCTGGCGTTTACCGAGGGTGGCGGTATCGCTTTCCACGTCGAGGATATCGTCCTGTACCTGGAAGGCCAGGCCGACAGCGCGAGAATAGGTCTGCAGCGCCGCTAATTGCTCGGCGTCGGCACGGCCACTGGCCAGGGCGCCCAGTTGCACGGCGGCCTCAATCAGCGCACCGGTCTTGTGGCGATGCATGTGTTCGAGGGCTTTTTGATCGAGCTTGAGGCTGACCGAGCCCATGTCGATGGCCTGCCCGCCGACCATTCCAGCCGGGCCCGCTGCATGGGCCAGGGCGGTGACCATGCGCAAGCGGATCTCGGCGTTGACGCTGCTTAGCGTCGGGTCCAGCAATGCGCTGAACGCCAGGCTCTGCAAGCCATCTCCGGCCAGAATTGCATAGGCCTCATCGAAGGCTTTGTGGGTGGTGGGCTGGCCGCGACGCAAGTCATCGTCGTCCATTGCCGGCAAGTCGTCATGCACCAGGGAATAGGCGTGGATCAACTCGACCGCACAGGCCGCACCATTCGCCTCGGCTGCCGGCGCCCCGAGAGCTTCGCAGGCGGCATAGGCCAGCAACGGGCGCACACGCTTGCCGCCATTCATCACGCTGTAGCGCATGGCCTCATAGAGGCGCGTCATTTCCGGGCTTGGCGCAACAAACAGGGGCTCCAGCGCGGCATTCACCCGGGCTTGGCTACTGGCTTGGTATGCGCTGATCATTCCGGCTGTTCCGCATCGAAAGGCTCTTCGGCCAACTCCCCGTCACGCTCCAGCAACACCTGGACCTTCTGCTCCGCCTGCGCCAACGCGCTCTGACAGTCGCGGGTCAGGCCGATGCCTTGCTCAAACGCTGTCAACGAGTCTTCCAGCGACAACTCGCCGTTCTCCAGACGCTCGACCAGGGCTTGCAGGTCGGCGAGGGATTGTTCGAAATCGAGTGCAACTTTTTTGCGGGCCATGGCGGCAATTCCGGTAGACGGTAAACCGGCGCGACACTAGCAGACATGGGGGATTGGGGCAAATGAGTGGCGCACACACGGTGATGTGAGCCGATTGATGGGTTTATTCGGCTCACCCCATGAGTCGATTAGCGACCTTATTCGGCTCACCGAGTCTCAGCCTGCCTTCGTGGCGACCCAGCACTCCCCCTGCGCCGCTTTCAATTGGGCCTCGAAGACCAATAAACCCTGATGCATATTCTGCAATGCCACAATTTGCATGGCTAACGCTTGCTTCTTATTGGCGATGGCTTGGTCAGCCTTGTCCCAGGGAAGCGCATCACCCTCGTACCCCTGCAAAATCTCCTGTAATTCCTTGAGCTTGAACCCCAGCTGTTGCGCGCACTTTATAAACATCAGCCGCTCGACACTCTGCTCGGTATAAACGCGATAACCGCCCCGACGCGCAGGCGCTGGCATCAGCCCGATTGCCTCATAGTGACGAATCGCCTTGATGGTCGTGCCGGACAACTGCGCGGCTTTGCCGATGTACATGAAAACTCCCTTTTTCAAATAGTGCGCCGGCCTGTTTCAGCCACTTGGCCCGCTGCGTCAGCGAAGAGCCCAGCACCGGCCCCAACAGCAGCGTCTTGCTCGTCGCGATGCCGCACAGCGCCAGCATGGTGCGCCGCATTTGGTGGATGGCCGGCATGCGATAAACCCAGCGGTAATACCACGGCGGCGTGTCGAGGGTCACTAACAAGTGCGCGGTTCGGCCCTTTAGCAGCTTGTCTGGGAATGCCTTGCCTGCGCGGTACTTGAAGGCAAAGCCGGGGAGGAAAACGCGGTCGATAAAGCCCTTCATCAGTGCCGGGATACCGCCCCACCAGACAGGGAAAACCCAGGCCAGATGCTCGGCCCAAAGGATGTCGGCTTGGGCGCTGAGCAAGTCAGGTTCCAGCGCTTGAACCTGGGTGTAAGCATGATGAAGGATGGGGTCGAACCTGAGATCACCCAGGCGCAGGACGCGGACTTCGTGACCGGCCGTTTTAGCAGCGTGGATATGAGTGTGCGCGAGGGCGGAACAAAAGCTATCGGCGGACGGGTGGCCGAGAATGACCAGAATGCGCTGACTCATGGTGATAAGTTCTGAGAAAAGGGCATTCAGGGTAGGGGGTGCCGTATAGGGGAGAGTCAAGTGCCAGCAGGACCTTTCTGTGAGGTACGCAGGACCCTTCCTGAACTGTCTCGAATGCTTGTGACGGTACTGTCGGCTGGCTAGCCTGCCGAAAACACCAGAGTAAAAAAGGCATGAGCGAAACTTCTATCGGGTTGATCGCGCCTCCTGAGGGCTGCGGCGATTGGCTGACAGACCTCAAGGGCCGTATCCATCAGGCGCAACAGCGCGCATCAATTGCCGTTAATCGTGAGCTGGTGCTGCTCTACTGGCAGCTCGGTCACGATATTTTGGCGCGTCAGCACGCTCAAGGTTGGGGTAGTAAAGTGATCGACCGCCTTGCGCAAGATCTGCGGGCGGCCTTTCCTGACATCAAGGGTTTTTCGCCGCGCAATCTGAAATACATGCGTGCTTTTGCCGAGGCGTGGCCGGATTCGGAATTTGTGCAACAGGCTGCTGCACAATTGCCTTGGGGCCACAACGTGGTGCTGCTCGATAAGCTTCCCGGCCCCGAAACTCGTCGTTGGTACATCATCCAGGCCTTAAAACATACTGGTCGCGCAACACACTGGTGATGCACATTGAAAATCGCCTGCTGGAGCGCAGTGGCAAGGCCGTCAGCAACTTCGAAAGCCATCTGCCCAAAGCGCAATCCGACCTGGCGCGCGAATCCCTCAAAGACCCGTACCGCTTTGATTTCCTCAGCCTGGGTCAGAATGCACAAGAGCGCGAAATCGAAAACGCCCTGATCAAGCATGTCACTGGCTTCTTGTTGGAGTTGGGCGCAGGTTTTGCCTTCGTTGGCCGGCAAGTGTTGCTGAATGTAGGCGGCGATGAGTTCTTCATCGACCTGTTGTTCTATCACCTGAAGCTGCGTTGCTATGTGGTGATCGAACTCAAGGCAGGCAAGTTCAAGCCCGAGCATCTGGGCAAATTGAGCTTCTATCTTGCGGCGGTGGATGCCGAGATAAAGCACCCACAGGATGGCCCGACTATCGGCCTCTTGTTGTGCAAGGGTAAAAATGAAGTGGTGGCTGAATACGCACTGCGCGATAACAACCGGCCTATTGGTGTGGCGCAATATCAATTGATGGAGTCTTTGCCAGCCGAACTGCAATCGAGCTTGCCTAGCATCGAGCAAATCGAGCGAGAGTTGGCGGGGTAGGCTGGGTCTTTTCGGTGGGTGGAAAATGTAAGGAAAAATCTCACGCGTGAGCTATTGAGTACCTTGCGGATTGCCTGTAGATTTTCTCACGCGTGAGTTTTTCACAGCGAGGTCAGTACCATGAACAGCAGCTCTCCATCGAGCCAATCAACTGGGCCCGATACCGATTCAACAAGCCTCAAGGGAGAGCGCTTGAAGCCGTCCGCAAAAAAGCCGTCGAGCTTTTACATGAAGCAGATGCGTGCGGGGCTGGCGGCGGCCGGTTATGTGAAACACGAGACTTGGGTGCTTCCCGAAAACCGAAGCCTGCTCAAGCAAATGGAGAAACAGCTACGCCAACCGATCCTGGCTGGCTCATTCATGTCGGAGAATTTCATGAGCGCAGGTACTAACTGGAATATCGATCGTCTTTACAGTGCTCTTCAGGCGCTGGATGACGTGACGTCCAATGACATTACGCTTTCTCTCGTCCAAGGCTCCGAGTCCAGTATCAAGCTGGAGATGAACGACTTTGGTGGCTTGCCGATTTACATCGCGGTGGTGGGCGAGCAAATCATCGTGGATACCGTCCTGGTCGACGCCGAGTCCATCAACGACGTGCCGGCCTTCAATGACGCCGTGCTGCGCAGCCGGGAGATGTTCCCGTTGTCGTCGATCGGTATCGAGTCCATGCCGAACGGGCAGGTGGTTTACAACATGTTCGGTGCGCTCAGCTCCGACTCCAGCCTGACCAACATCGTGACCGAGGTGAAAACCCTGGTTGATAACGTGCAGCGCGCCAGCGAAGCCTTCGAACGTTTCTTCATTTAATTATTCGGGAAAACCCAATGACTCAGTCCATCTGGAGCAAATTGTTCACCGCGTTGCGTGGCGGTGCCAGCGAAGTCGGCGAATCGATCGTCGACCAACAGGCCCTGCGCATCCTTGACCAGGAAATTCGCGATGCAGACAGCGCCTTGGCCAACGCCAAGCGTGAGCTGGTGAGCATCATGGCCAAGCACAAACTGGCGGCTGATCGTGTTGGCGAGTACGACGCCAAGATCAAAGACCTGGAATCCAAGGCGATGGCCGCTATCCAGGCCAACCGTGAAGACCTCGCCCTGGAAGTGGCCGAAGCCATTTCGACCCTGACCAACGAGCGGGACGTTGAGCAAAAGCAGACCACCGAGTTCGGTGGGTACGCTGAGAGCATGCGCAAAGACATCACCAAGGCCGAAAGCCGCATCAAAAGCCTGCGCCAGCAAGTGGACATGGCCAAGGCTCGCGACAGCGTGCAAAAGGCCCAGGTCAGTGCCTCCATTGCCAGCGGCGGTGCCAACGGCAAGCTGGAAACCGCCGTCGGTACGCTCAATCGCTTGCAGGCCAAACAGCAACAACGCGCCGCTGAGCTGCAAGCCCAGGATGAGCTGGCTGAAGCGTCGACGGGGACAGACCTGGAACGCAAACTGCGCGATGCCGGCATCACGCCGAACGAAGGCAGTGCCAATGCGATTCTGGAGCGTCTGAAGCAAAAGTCGGCTGAGTAATCAACGTAGGTCAGTTAAGCCTGCAACTCTGTGGGGAGGGAGCTTGCTCCCGCTGGGCTGCGCAGCAGTCCTGTTTTTGGGGCCGCTTCGCGCCCCAGCGGGAGCAAGCTCCCTCGCCACAGTCGCAGTGCTCTTCTTTTGTATGTTGAGGTCAGGATGAACGCCTTGAAGGGTTTCAAGACAATCGCAGGCCTGGCCCTCTTCATGGTCGCGCTGCAACTGCTCAATGTGGTGACCGGTTACAGCCTCATGGCATTCGGGCTAATCCCGAGAACGATGCAGGGTCTGTTCGGCATCCTCACATCACCGTTTTTGCACGCCTCCTTCGCCCACCTGAGCGCCAACCTGATTGCCTTTGTGATCCTGGGTTCTCTGGTCATCATCGAAGGGGTCAACCGGTTCATCGCCGTCAGTGCCATCGTCATTCTGCTGGGCGGCTTGTTGGTCTGGCTGTTCGGTTTTTCAGGCGTACACGTCGGCGCCAGCGGCTGGGTGTTCGGGCTATGGGCCTATCTGCTGTCTCGCGCCTGGTTTCACAGAAGCTGGGGCAACCTGCTAACAGCCGCTGTTGTGGCTTTGCTGTATGGCGGACTGGTCGTGGGCTTCCTTCCGCGGCAGGGCGTTTCCTTCGAAGGGCATCTGTTTGGTGCGCTCGCCGGATTTATTGCAGCCAAGGTACTTCTATCCACGCCGCGCAGCGGGTTTAATGCCGGGTGAACGCACTTGAGCATCCAGACGCCGAGGCGATGCTGTCGTCAGGATTCAAGTACCCAGGGAGCCAGGGGCTAAATGTCGATTTTCCTACTGTTACGCATGTACGCCTCGTCCCTCTTTCATCGCTTCGGTTGGGCAGGCCTGATCGTTGCCTTGGGTGTCCACCTGAGCACCGCTTACCTGGGCCTGGTGTTGCTGGGCGAACAACACCTCACCGCTGCCGCCACGTTTATCTACTTCTATCTCACCACCACACTCACCGTCGGCTATGGCGACCTCGCACCGCAGACGTCTGCTGGGCGAATTTTCGTGGCGGCCTGGGTCATGCTCGGGGGCATTGCGCTGCTCACGGCAGCCATCGGCAAAACCACCAGCAGTGTTATCGATGCATGGAGAAAAGGCATGAAGGGCAAAGGTGATTTCACCGGCAAGGTCGGCCATACCGTGCTGATCGGCTGGGAGGGCGCGTCCAGCGAGCGGGTGATTGAGTTGTTGCTGCAAGACGAAACCTCGAACGACAACCTGATCGTGATCTGCGATTGCAGCCTTGAAGAAAACCCGATGCCGGGCAAAGCAGCGTTCATCCGCGGCGAAAGCCTGTCTTCCACCGCACTGTTGCTGCGTGCCGGTGTGCCCGGTGCCGAGCGTGTGCTGGTGCGGACCCCGTCTGATGACCTGACGCTGGCCACCGTGCTGGCGGTGAATCAACTGAGCCCCGTCGGGCATGTGGTCGCCCACTTCAACGAAAGTGAAATCGCTGCACTGGCCAGCTCCTACGCCCCGCGCCTGGAATGCACGTCCAGCATGGCGATCGAAATGCTGGTGCGCGCCTCTCAGGATCCGGGCTCGTCGGTGGTCATCAATGAGTTGCTGTGCGTGGGGCAGGGCGCCACCCAGTACCTGATGAAATTGCCCGACGCCTTTGAGGCAACGTTCGGCGAGCTGTACACGCAGATGAAGGAGCGCCACAACGCCACCCTCATTGGCTATCGCGCCAAAGGTGTTCAGCAGCCGTCGATCAACCCGCCCAGTGCCACAGCGGTCAAAGGCGGCGAACTCTTCTACATCGCTTCCACTCGCCTTAAGGAAATCTTTCATGGGATGGCTTAAACAGTTGATGGGGCTTGAGGCCCCAAAAGCCACTACCGACTCGAGCCGAACCGCCAGCCCAAGCCTGCCCGCCACCGGCCCTTTAGGCCTGGCGCCGGGCAAGGGCGTGATGTTTGACACGACTCTGAAATTGCTGCTCGATGAAAAAACCAACGTGGTGATCCCCGGCTCCCAGGAAATCTGGAGCAACGGCACCATCGACCTCGGCCAGTCCACCTGGCTGTCGCGCTATTACATGAACGACGAAGATTATTGGTTGCAGGTGCACACCACCGGCCAGATAGCGGGCCAGGTCGAGTCAGTGATTCTGTTCAACTACCTGAGTTACGTCACCATCAGCAGTGAAGCGGAACTGAGCAGGCTCGCGGGCCCACAAAGCCTGATCGGTCTGCCGACCTACACCCACGACGGCGTCGAGTTCTTCCGGGAGTGGGGCAGCGAAGATGGCCAGACCGAATTGGTGGCGATGAGCGAACAGGTCATCAGCCCAGAAGCCACCTACAGCGTCGAGCACCGTTCGATGCTATACGCCCGCGACACCGGCTTGACCGACCGCCGAGAGTTCCTGCTGTTCTCTGTCGAAGAAGATGCCGAAGGCACCATCAGCCTGAGCACATCCCTAGGCATTTCGCTGTACACCACCGACCTGACTACGCTCTAAAAAAAGGAAGCCGTCCATGCTAGAAGCACTCTCCATCTCCCTCAACAAAGCTGCGGTGCTCGGCTTTGTCCTCTACATCCTGGGGGCTGCGGTACTGTTCGCGCTGTTCCAGTTCATCTACACCCGCATCACCCCGCACAAGGAGTTCGAACTGATCCGTGCGGGCAACACCTCCGCAGCGGTCGCCCTGGGCGGTGCCATCGTCGGTTTCGCCATTCCGGCCAGCAATGTGATTGCCTACTCGATCAACGTTCTCGACTTCATCGTCTGGGCCGTGATCGCCGCCGTCGTCCAACTGCTGGCGTTCCTGCTGACCAGCCTGGTGCTCAAAGGCACGTCCGAGCGCATCAAGAAGGGCGAACTGGCGGCCGGTATCTACGTGGCCGCGGTGGCCATCAGCGTCGGCATGCTGAATGCCGCGTGCATGACGCCCACCTCGAACTGATTGCCCACGGAGCTCCCGATGAAACGAAGCAAGTACGTCCAGCTGTCGCTGGCAGCGTCGGTCGCCATGGCGATATCCGGCTGTGGCCCAACGGAAAAAACCTACGACCTGCAAAAGAAGTACAACTTCCAATCGGTACAGCAATGCGCCGATGAAAAACTTCCGGTAGACGTCTGCTCGGACGCCTACATGACGGCCATGGCCGAGCATCGCCGCATTGCGCCGGTGTATGACAGCCAGGCCGATTGCGACGCCGACTTTGTCGCTGACTGGTGCCAGCAAGACTCCACCGGCAAATTCATCCCGCGCTTGGGCGGTTTCGAACTGACCGCCGAAGGCCAGGTGACCCAATCCCAAGTCGACGCTGCCAATGCGCAAGCGGCCAACGCTCAGGCCAGCGGCGGCTCAGGCTTCTCCACCAGCAGCCTGCTGACCGGCTTGCTGATCGGCAACATGCTGAGCAACAACCGCAACAGCTACCGTTCGGAACCGGTGTACCGCTATCGCGATGATCGCGGCAACTACGGTAACTCGACGCTCAACCAACGCGTGTCCAATGGCGCGACCTTTGGCCGTTCCAACCAGGCCCGGTACGGCAGCAGCAATTACACCAGCACGCTGCGCTCTTCACCTAAGTCGAGCTCGGTTTCATCGGCCACCTCCCGCGGCGGCTTCGGCAGCAAAGCCAGCGCACGCAGCGGCTGGGGCGGCGGGTCGAGCAGCTAAGGAAACCGGCCATGAAGAAGATCCAATGCGCAGAGCGTCATGACTGGAAACACACCGCCGAGAGCCTCGGCTTCCTGTTCCATACCATCGACGGCGAACCCTACTGGGACGAAAGCGCGTACTACCAGTTCACGCTCAAGCAAATCGAGCGCGACCTCGAAGACCCGACCACCGAGCTCCATGACATGTGCATGGACCTCGTCGCCCGCGTGGTCCACAGCGAAGAACTGCTTGAACGCCTGAGCATCCCCGCGCCTTTCTACGACATGATCCGAACCTCATGGCTCGAAGGCCACCCGCACCTTTACGGGCGCATGGACTTCTCCTACAACGGCAGCGGGCCCGCCAAGTTGCTGGAGCTCAACTACGACACCCCCACCAGCCTCTACGAAGCAGCCGCGTTTCAGTGGGGCTGGCTGGAACAATGCATCGAACGCGGCCTGCTGCCCAAGCACGCCGACCAGTTCAATAGCATCGACACCAAACTGCACCAGGCCTTCGCGCAACTGCAGGTCAACCAGCCGTTCTACTTCGCCTCGATGAAAGACTCGATCGAAGACAAAGGCACCACCGACTACCTGCGCCTGGTCGCTGAAAAGGTCGGCATCGAATCGCGCCACATCGACATCGAAGACATCGGCCTGAACAGCGAAGGCCGCTTCGTCGACCTTGAAGATCGCTGGATTCCCCACCTGTTCAAACTGCACGCCTGGGAGTTCATCTTCCACGAACCCTTTGGTGCCGCGATTGCCCAGAGCGACACACAGTTCTTCGAGCCCGCGTGGAAATCCATTATTTCCAACAAAGGCATCCTGCCGCTGCTGTGGGAATTCAACAAAGGCCACCCCAACCTGCTCGCGTCCCACCTGGACACCGACCCAGGCAAAGCCGTGCCAAAAGGCTGGGTGCGCAAGCCGTTCTTCTCCCGTGAAGGCGCCAACATCGAACTGCAAACCGCCGAAGGCCTGACCGTAAAAGAAGACGGCCCCTACACGGATGCGCCCTTCATCCTTCAAGAGTTCGCACCGCTGCCAAAATTTGGTGACAGCTACACGCTGATCGGCTCTTGGGTCATTGGCGACCAGGCGGCGGGGATTGGGGTGCGAGAGGACAATAGCTTGATCACCAAGGACTCAAGCCGGTTTCTGCCGCACTTGATCCTGGATTAGGGAAGTTGATCGTTCCCACGCTCCGCGTGGTAATGCATCCAGTGACGCTCCGCGTCACCCACACGCCTCTCAATCTACGCCCATAAAAAAGCCTGTCTTTTCAGGCAGGCTCAATACGGAGCATGGCAGTCTTAGCTCTGGCGAGCAGACAGGGCCGAGTAGCTGTTCATCAAATTGCGGTAGTTAGGAATCCGCTGGGACAACAAATTCCCCAGCCCTTCGATATCGTTGCGCCAGTCGCGGTGCAACTCACACGCCACCGAGAACCAGTTCATCAACTGCGCACCGGCCTGCGTCATCCGGCTCCACGCCGCTTGCTGCACGGTGGTATTGAACGTGCCCGATGCATCCGTCACCACAAACACCTCAAAACCTTCTGCCAGCGCCGACAAGGTCGGGAACGCCACACACACATCCGTCACCACACCGGCAATGATGATCTGCTTACGCCCGGTGGCCTTGATTGCCTTGACGAAATCCTCGTTGTCCCAGGCGTTGATCTGACCAGGGCGAGCGATATACGGCGCGTCCGGGAACATCTCCTTCAACTCCGGCACCAGCGGGCCGTTAGGGCCTTGCTCGAAACTGGTGGTGAGGATGGTCGGCAAGTTAAAGAACTTGGCCAGGTCAGCCAGGGCCAGCACGTTGTTCTTGAACTCGTTGGGGGAGAAGTCCTGCACCAGGGAGATCAGGCCGGTCTGGTGATCGACCAGCAGAACAATGGCGTCGTCTTTGTTCAAGCGGTTGTAGGTTGCAGTGCTCATGGTTGAATCCTTTTTTGTTTAGGTTGGTTGGGCGTTGCGTTCAACATGGGCACAGATTAATGGGTAGGTGACGAGGGATAAATCGGGTGGAAGGAGTCTTACTGTCAACTTAAAGTGGACAATAGTTGGCACCCGATTTCAGGCCTCCGGGTCGCTGTGCAGACCAGGAGTGAATTGCCTGATTTTGAGTAGCTAGCAGGTCCGATCCCTTTCCTTTGCAGGACGTTTCCGAGAGAATCCCAACCGCTTGCGCCAGTGGAATTGGGTGACTAGGCTGCTGACCGTCACTGCTAATTCAGTGATCGGGTTTAGTCGCCCGGATTCGATTGGCGCATATGCAACTCATGAGTCAGGCACCTCATCGCCTGCATCTTATGGTGGCTGTGCGCAGGGCACCTTCGGGTGCGCCGGGTTCCAATCGACCGGTCGACTAACCTGCGTACAGCTGCCACCTTTCGTTTAGTCGCGTAATTGGCAGCTTCAAATTATCGATTGGAGTTTTGCTATGGATAACGTTGTTTCGGATTCGCCGTCGTCAGGCGCAACCAACCCATTTACGGTCAATGAAGAACTGAGCTTCGAGGATGCCTGGGTGCAGGTGGCTGAGCTGCTGCATTGTGCGCTGGCTACGTCGCAGGTGATCGGCGAGTCAGTGGCTGCGCCACAGAGGGCGGTGATGCATTTGGTGGAGATGGCGAAGATGGTGGCGGATAGGGCTGTGGAGTGTTTGCAGCCTAGGTGATATGACGTCGCCTGTTCGGTTTTGATCGTCCAGGCGACTTATTCACGATTTCCTTAATTTCGGCTCAGAAATAGGGCTTGAATTCGTTGCTGTCGCGAATCAGCAACTGCATCAGCTTTGGATGAATGAACAGTTTTTCCTTTCCGACCTGAACCTCTTGCAGAACATCAATGGAGACCAGCTCTTTGAGGTAGCGAGAAGCAGCCTGGCGCTGAGCGATCTGCTTGTCGACGACGTTGCTAATACGGCAATAGGGCTGCTCAAAAATCACGTCCACCAATTCGCGTGAGTAGGTTTTCGGCAAACGTTCGCGAACAAATTGGCTGGTGTGCTCGGACAGGCTGCGAATGGCGGCAATTTTTGCACTGGTCCAGCGAGCGGTTTCTTCCACGGCAGTAAGCATGTACAGCAGCCAGGGCTCCCAGGCCTGTTCGCGTGTGACATCAAGCAGTAGTCGATAGTAATCGGCTCTATGCGCAATGATGAAATGACTAAGGTAAAGAATCGGTAGATTCAACAGACCTTCCTGGATCAGATACAGGGTGTTTAGCACGCGCCCGGTACGACCGTTGCCGTCTGTGAATGGATGAATAGCCTCGAACTGATAGTGTCCGACAGCCATGCGAACCAGCGGGTCGAGGTCTGTCTCGTTGTGTAGAAAACGTTCCCAGTTGGTGAGCAAGTCGCGTAAGCGATCTTCGCCCTCTGGTGGGGTATAGATGATTTCTCCGGTCCGATCATTGGCTAGCTGGACGCCTGGCACTCGACGGATGTCCATGTCTACACCCTTGAGCGTTCGACAGATCTCTACTGCTGTGCCGGTAGAGAGTGGACGTTCAGCCAGAGACTGGAAACCGTTATGTAGAGCCTTGCGGTACCGGAGGGCTTCTTTGGTCGCGGGATCTGCATGATTGGCGCAATCCTGGGCATGCTGAAAGAGTAAATCTGTAGTAGTGACAATACTTTCGATCTCGGAGCTGTCCTTGGCTTCCAGCAGCGGGATCGTATTGATCAGCATCGTCTGGTTAGGAATCAGCTCGGCTGCTTGTTTCAATTCGGCCAAGGCTGCTCGAGCTTCGATGCAGCGTTTGAGGACTGCTCGGGTTTCCAGTTCTGCCTTTGGCGGCAAGGGTGGAAGCTGGTTATAGGGTCTATCCGCCTGCCAAGGCCGTTGGGGGTTAGTCATGGGCGCACGCTCACTAGGACGTCCAGTTAAAGGTAAGGCCGCTTTTATAAGCGCCCTTGTCATGTCGCTAGTGTAAGCCTGCGTGCATAACGTGTCGTTATTTTTGTATTTTTGCGACATGTTTCATCCTCGCGTCGCTGTTGGCGACATGTTGGATATCGATCAGGTCGCTGACTATTTGGGTGAAGCAATGAAGAAGGGGTAATACACCTAGATTGCGTCGAGTCATTTTGATATTGCTGGAGCCCACTGGCCTTTGAATGGCTGCCTATTGCACCAGAGACATGTTCAGGGGGGGCAGAGTGGATCTTTAAGGCTACGTGATTGATGTTTAAGGGGGGGGATTAAAAAGCCGGCTTGTGGGCGGCTTATTTATTTGCTTAAGCTATTGATTTTAAATTAAATTCTTTAATGAATAAATTTTGTCCCCCCACTTATCCCCCCAGTCTGACTCTGTGTGAAAGCTTGTGCCTTGATGTGTGTTGTCATGCTTTGCCGAGCGCGGTGCATTTACTGAAAATGTTGCAACAGGTTTTGGTCTATACCTCGCAGGGCGATCATGAAAGTGATCAAGTAGCTCTCCTGATTTAAGCACTGGCTGGAAGACATGCCCCGAGTCGGTGGCTACTGACTAACTCCGCTGAAAAAGTCGGTTTTCGATGCAGCACTATTCTGAAGCAAAAAATCGACCTCCTAGAATCGCGTACATGCAACGATCTCCCTCTGGGTAATGCGTCAGTAAGGCCATGCATCATGGTCGCTCCCGCGCGACGCAGGTCATGGTGTGTCCAATCGCGGTTCTGACCGTCTGCTAGAGCCCGGGTGTCGTCGTGTTGTCTGCTTGAGAGGGCCTCACGATTTTTGAACCTGGCCCGGCGATCGCCCAGCTTTTTACTCACCACCTTGTTGTCGAGATGTTCCTCGTTTTGTTTAGCTGGAAAAGTATCACTGAGAATGCTCAGCCAGGATCTTTACCCAAACCAGACGCGGTCGAACCGGCCCGGTATCATGCTGGCCATTTAAGATCTTGTCCGTAACGGCCAGGGTTTTCCTTTTCCAGTGCGCAGCCCCCCTGCGCTGCATGCTTGGAGCAGTCCATGACAGTTAGCCCAGAGGTCGAGCAGGCCGCCAGTCTGCTGCTGGAAGAAGTCCGAATTCGTATCGCCTCGTTGGCACAGGCGAAAAAACGTTACAGCGCGCAATTGGCACCTGATTTTTATTTGCTGGATTTTTTGCGCCGTGATGAAAACGGTTTGTCCCGCTACTTTGCCCTGTTGCTTGATCCGCAGGGTGTACATGGTCAGGGCGCGCTGTTTTTAAAGGCGTTTATTGGCTGTTTAGGTGAGGCAGCGAGTTGGGCCTTGGCTGCTGAGCACTGTCAAGTTGTGACTGAGCAGCAGGCCAATGGACAGCGTCGGATCGATATCTTCTTACGTCTGGACAATGGTCTGATTGCCATTGAAAACAAGCCTTGGGCTGCCGATCAAAAAAATCAGTTGAAAGACTATGCAGCCTATATCCACGAGCAGGCCACTGGGCAGCGCAGCCTGTTGGTCTATTTGGGCAATGAGGAGCCCAATGAGTCCAGCATCAGCTTGGTTGAGCGCCAGGCGCTTGAGTGCGAGCAACGCTTTGTGCAGATCAATTACAGTCAGGCGATTGCTTGGCTGCAAAGTGCCGTAGTGCACTGTCAGGCAGCAAAGGTACGTTTGTTTGTGGAGGAGCTGATTGAATTTATCCGCTGCCACATTAATGGAGAAAGTGAAGTGGTGGAAACGCAAGAGCTCAAAGAACTGATTCTGACCTCCGCAGGTAACATCGATGCGGCGCTTCGCGTGGCAGCTTCGATCTCTGCAGTGAAAAATCAGCTACTGCAGGATTTTGAGCGAGAATTGAAGACGGCTTTGGCTGAGCAAGACATGCCGCTTAGCAAGGTATCTTTAACCGCAGATGCCAAGCGCTATGCGGGCTTTAGTATTGAGCTCCACTCGGCCCATAAATTTTGTCTGCGCTTTGAGTTCGATGGTAGTGGCTTGAGGTGGTTGGCGTGGGGAATCTGTCGTAATGCAGAAACGGTGCTGCATGAATCTGAAAAATGGCAGCAGATCAACCAAGCCATGAGCGAGTACTTTGGTAAGGGGGACTCCAGTGAATGGTGGCCTTGGTATCCGGCTAATGGCGAGCTGGTTGCCGTGTTCCCAGCGAATTACATGGATTGGTCAAGCTCGCCGGAGCCTTGGTTGCTAATGCGCGATAAAACCGAAGAAGGCATGGTTAAGCGAATTGTCAGGCTGGCGGTAAAAGCAAGAGCCGCTTTGGAGTCCGTGCACGAGGTGATGGTTTAACTGCGATAAGCGCTCAAGGTGGAACACCTCGTGCCCACCCAGCATGCAAACGCAATTCCTCCGCTCGCTCGAATTGTACTGATCGTCAAAGGTTGTGTCGGTAAGAGGAAGTGGCACAGCTGATCCTCGCTAAGCGGAGACGATCTGCGGAAGCGTGGCTATAACGATCGGTTTTGGTAGCCGGCTGAATACAACGGCGACACGCTGGGCGTGGATCTGGGAAATGGGAAATCTTGAGTTGCGCTCGGCCTTGCGGGCGGAAAAGGAGCACGTCCAGCAGTTGCAGAGAAAGCTGGAGATTGTGCAAGCGATGGTGCCGATCGCATGAGGGCCAAGAGTCCGAGACTGCTGAAGTGTTGAGTGCGTTCAACGCCATTTGGAGAATTACCATGCCAGTAAAACCCAGGCCGTTCACATTTGTTTGCAATGACTGCGGATGGAAGAAAACCGTTGCGCCACAAAGTGACGTGCTGGGGCAGGGTGAGTGGTTTGCTCACTGCCCCAAGTGTGGAAACCAGAATTTGAGCCATCGGCGTGCAGGATTTATGGATCGAACGCTGGCTGAGTGGCTTTCACGACTGCGCTGCTTTTGAGGCGACGGTTCCTCCATGCGGTGCCTCGCTCCAATCTGGTGTAGCCGCCACTCATTTTCCCCAAACAATGGGTGGCGACGGTACGCAGGTTGGTTCAGTGAGCTGCTATGACAGCTCCGTGGTGGCGCTCCCCTCACTACCCTCTATATGAAGCAAAAACACATCCCGGGCCACGCTACCCACATAGCGAGTCAGCGCATAATTGGCTGCAGTACCGATCACAACACCCACTCCGAATGGAATAGCCTTGGACGCTGCAGCTTTGGTGAAGTTGATCCCCACCTGTTTGAAAAGCTGTTTGATGGTCTGAAGGGTGGCGCCTTTGAGGTACTCACTGACAACCTTCACTGCCGCTTTCGAAGCGACCTTGGTGGCGCCGCTTGAAGCCATCTGCTCCAGCGATCCGCAAAGCGCGATGACGAAGGACATATGTTTGGCGTCTTCATTTGACATTTTGTCGTTGATCGCAATGCCAAGGCACATCGTCATATCGATTTGCAGTTTCATGTGCCACAACTGTCCAGCGAGACTCATCTGTCTGATGTTCTAACGTGGGCCCGTGTGAACCTTTCGAGTGATCTGTCGCTCGACGTGCTGGCGGACAGGGCGAGAATGAGTCGGCGCACATTTACTCGGCGATTCAGGGAAGCCACCGGAAGCACATTCTCAAAATGGTTAAACGCCCAGCGCGTTGTCAGGGCGCAAGAGCTGTTGGAGACGACTGACTTGCCTATTGAGTGTGTGGCGGGTGAGGCAGGGTTCGGAACGCCCTTATCTTTGAGGCAGCAATTCGGCGTTCATCTTGGCACGTCGCCGTCTGAATATCGGCGTACGTTTTTTCGTGAGATGAGTCCGGGCCGAAAAGCAGACGGAAGTGGGCCCACTGCCGAGTCATTTACTGAGTCTCAGGCAAAAGTTTACTGATGCGCATGAGCTCAGGCTGCATTATCCCTGACAACAGCGCGCAGCGCCTGCAGGGGATGCTAGACGGTCACACCATCTTGCCGTTTCACTTGGCTTCGGCAAGAATATCTGTCAGCCAATAACCGGCCAGGGGCACGAGCGGCGCCCAAGACTGCTTGTAGATCACCTCTGAAGTACCGGCGTTTTTTGTCTCATGCCCATAAGTACCAGACATGCCGCAGCACCCGCTCGCTTGAACCTGTAAATTCAGTCCCATGCGCTCATAGACTTGCTGCCAAAGGCCAATGCTGTTTGGCTCATTTGTCTTTTCAGTGCAGTGGGGAAGGAAGTAATACAGGGCAGCATCTTTGACGCTTTGAGTCTGTGGAAGCGCTCCGGCGAGCCACTCCTGAGGTAGTAATACGATGGGGACTTTGTCGCCCAGGGTCGACGGTTTGAGGTTGAAGCTTACGGCGAAGGGTTCTTCCGAGTCAGTCTCCACTTTGGCTTTATCGAGGAGCCTGACGTACCCGCAGCCTTGAGTGTTTGTCATTTGAGTGAGCTGGACTTCAGTCCGATGCGTACGACCTACGTCCTTAGCCGCGAGACCGTTATCCCGACCAAGCGGATCGGTATGGCTCGTTGGCGAGAAGGCTTGTTCGCTTTTCTGCTGAAGAACGCCAACAGCAACCTTAAATATTTCAACTTGCCGCTGAACCGAGTGATCGAACTGGGTACGCAGGTTGAGATGTAGAAACAAACAAGGCCGCAACTGCGGCCTTGTTCTATTCAGGGTGTCACTCGTGTGAGTGTCCGTGTGCAGCGGACTCGGAGGTTTCTCCTTTCTCACCACCGCCGCATGCCGTCATCAGGCCGAAGAAGCAGATCAGGAGCATCGAACGAAACAGGGTGGTTGGGATTTTCATGGAAGGACTCTTCAAAATTTGGATGAAATAAATGGTCTGGTGCTGGCTGAGCGCTGAATTATCGGCAGCAGGACAGCCATCGCTGTTTTGAATTACTGTTTGACGCTCAAGTAATCGCCGTTGGTTTTAAGTGCAATGGTCACGTCGTTGTTGCTGCGATTACGCCAAAACCAACCATGGGTGCCGTCAAAAATGGCCGTAAATTCACCCTTGTCACTTTTGACCTGCTTGCCCTTGCTGTAGCTGTGGAAGTAACCCTTCTCGCCGTTGTAGGGTTCGCCATGGGTATCGAAGTTCACAGGCCCACCAACCGCAGTCCATTCGTAGCTAACAGACTTGCCCTTCAAGACTTCGAGCTTTATTTCCGTCCCTTCACCTGGCTTGAGCGTGACGCTCATTTGATTCGTCTTCAAAGCTGAAGTTGGCGTGGGTGCCGGCTGAGCAACAGGTTTCGCAACAGGCTGGACTTGCGCGACCTGCATAGCTGGAGCTGGAGCTGATGCTTGCGGCGGAGTTGCATCCGCCAAAGCCTCTTGGGCCAGGATGATCTTCAGTTCGCCCATCTGGGTTAGCCCTAATGCTCGGCCCACACCTGTTGGATCAACGGCGTATTCCGAAGGCATGACAACAGTCACCAGCAGACCGACAGCAGTCAGCAGTGCAATGACAGTCGAGCGCACCAGTTTGCGAGTGCTTGGCAATTCATTAACAGTTGGAAGCGGAGTATTAAACATGGTCAGAATTCCTTACGCGGAGAGAAACAGGCCGGTGATTTGGTAACCCATTAGCAGAAACCCGGCACTCATCATGGCGACGTTGGCGGTATAGGCGTGGCGCCAAAAACCACCAGTGCGACGCCAGTACCCCATCAGGATGAGAATCGCGCTGAGGGCCAGTAATTGACCGATCTCAACGCCAACATTGAAGGCGATCAGGTTCGGAATCAGGCCATCAGGCGAGATCTCGTACTCCTGGATCTTCGTCGCCAGACCAAAACCGTGGAGCAAGCCGAAGATCAGCGTGGCCACTTTGGTGTTGGGTTGGAAACCGAACCAGCGCTGGAATGCGCCCAGGTTGTCGAGCGCCTTGTACACCACCGAGAAGCCAATGATGGCGTCGATGATGTACGAGCTGATGCTGACCTCTGTAAGTACGCCAAGCAGCAGCGTGACCGAGTGTCCCACCGCAAACAGCGTGACGTAGAGGCCCACGTCTTTCAGGCGGTAGAGGAAGAAGATTACTCCGAACAGGAACAGCAAGTGATCGTAGCCCGTCATCATGTGCTTGGCGCCCATATAGATGAACGGCAACAACATGATTCCGGTGCTTTCTTGGATGAAACCCTTGTCACCTTCAGCGACGGCATGCGCCATCGCTTCGGGCATGCCGAAGAAAAGTGCCGCCAAAAACAAAAACAACAGTAATAGCGGGCGATGCGAGGGCGCAGAGAATGCGCCAACACCGCTCATTGAGTACGAATGCATGAATTAATCCTACGTTGCAGTGATCGTGGGCCGCATTGCGGCCATGGTCAGGATGCGAACGCAGGACGGGGTGGACGCTCGATCAAAAATATCGGCGGCAGCGGAACAGAGTGTCGAAGCGCATCGACCCGGATGGCTAGCATAGGGGATGTCGCCAGCATCAACGCGGCAGTGAGTTGCGGCGTCTCGTGCTGATGATCAGGGGTCAATGGCGAATGGTAGTGATCTGAAAGACTTGAATAGCTGGATGAGGCCTCTTCGCCGTGGGAATGATTGGCGTCTTGTGTGATCTCCCAGGCTGGCTGTGTCGACGTCACTGATACCGAATAGGTATGCCCGGCCCAAGCCACCAACATAGCGAGAGCAAGCGCGATTACCACCGTTATTGTCAGTGTCCTGCTGAACATGGAGTTCGGTTTTCTACCTGTTGAATGGGGCTTTCTTACGTTTGACTATATCCTCCTAGGGGGGATAGGATGCCAGCATAATTCATTGAAGCCTGAGCCTCAAGTCATGAGTGAACACGAACAAGAACACAGCCATCCCCACACTCACCAAAGTCATGAGGCAATCATCAAGCGCCTCAAGCGGGCGGACGGTCATTTGCGAGGCATCATCACCATGATCGAAGAGGGGCGCCAATGCGTGGACATCGCACAGCAGTTGCATGCTGTAGAAAAAGCGGTGTGCCAAGCCAAGCGGACGCTCATCCAGGATCACATTGATCACTGTCTAGAGGACACCGTTTCGGCACTGGGTAATGGCGAGCGCGCACCGTTGGAAGCGTTCAAACAAATCACCAAATACCTCTAGGTTAAACATGCCAAACTTCGCTGAACTGCTATAGGCCAGCTTTAAGCAATCCGGCTTTACTTGACTCGTAAGGCCAGATAGAGAGCGCCCAATGGCTTGGCGAGCGACTTACGTTATTAGGAAAGAAGATGACGAAAACCACTAGCTTCAAACTTCGCCGGAACATCACGCTTTTGGTTTCCTGTTTTTTAGGAAGTCAAGCCTGGGCGGTTGAACAGCTTAATATAAGCACCGATCAGATGAAGACGATGGGAATCCAGACAGCACCAGTTCTTAGTAACTCTGGAGATCTAAAAAATCGTTACCCTGCTCAGGTGGTCGTACCTCCCGGCGCAGAACAGATCGTTACGTCACCGATGCAGGCTATGGTTTCGCAGCTTCTCGTCTCGGAATTTCAGGTTGTAACAAAAGGTGACCCGGTGGTGCGGTTGACAGGCCCCGCCATGAGCCAATTGCAGCTTGAATTGCTACAGGCTTCATCTCGAGCAAGCCTCGCTAGAAAAGCCTACAACCGCGAAAATACTCTCTTTGAAGAGGGCATTATTCCTCAACGGAGGGCGCAAGAAGCGGAGGCAGCCTTACGTGAGGCTGAGGCAACGCTATCACAGGTGCGCTCAGAACTTTCACTTGCAGGTCTCTCGAAGTCTGACACCGATAAAATTATAAAGTCGGGTTCGCCTTCGGACGGAATTATTTTGGCGGCGGCTCAAGACGGTATTGTCACGTCTATCTCGGTGAAGCCCGGCCAGAGAGTTGATGCTGCTACAGCTTTATTGAATATCGCCCAAGTCAAGGTTCTGTGGGTAGATATACAGGCCACTTCAACGGCTGCGCAAAATATAAGCTTAGGTACTATTGTAAATGTTGTAGGTAAAGATGTATCAGGGAAAATTAAAAGCATCAGCCCCATTATAGCGTCGGGCAATCAGTTTGTAATAATGCGAGCAGAAATAGAGAACGTTCAAGGTAAGCTGAGGCCTGGTGAGTATATTTCAGTCGATATTCCAGTAGCATCTTCAGGAAATACTTGGGATCTACCATTGTCCGCTATCGCTCGCAATAAGGCAGACTCAGTCGTATTTGTGAAAACTGAGCAGGGCTTTTCAGTCCGCCCTGTCGAAGTTATGGCCAGTACAGGCCAATACGTGCGAATTGAAGGTGACTTTCAACCACGAGACCAAGTAGCTATCAGTGGTGTGATTGCGCTGAAAGGCGCCTGGCTTGCTGAAGGGGAAGCAGAATGATTTTGAACAAGCTCATTCAATTTTCTCTGGCCCAACGATTATTTATAATTTTGGTTACGGTTTTGATTTCTGCTGCGGGTTGGTATGCCTATCGCGGCCTGCCGATTGATGCGTTTCCAGACGTTGCAAGCACTCAAGTTAAAATTATTATGAAAGCCCCCGGCATGACGCCGGAAGAGGTAGAGAGTCGTATCGCAGTACCCGTCGAAGTTGAGATGCTTGGCATTCCGAACACCAAAACACTTCGATCAGTGACGAAATATGGTCTGGTAGACGTCACCATCGATTTTCAGGATGGCATCGACATTTTCTGGGCTCGCCAACAGGTTGCTGAGCGACTCGGAAATCTGTCGGACAGTTTACCGGAGGGTATTTCCGGTGGCATGGCTCCTATCACTACCCCGTTAGGGGAAATGTTCATGTTTACGGTCGACGGAGACTCTTTATCGCTGGTAGAACGCCGAAGCTTGTTGGACTGGGTAATTAGGCCGGCGCTGCGGACAGTGCCTGGAGTTGCCGATGTCAACTCCCTGGGTGGTTTGGTGCGCACTTTTGAGGTGCTTCCTGACCCTATGAAGATGGCAGCCAATAAAATAACCCTGGAGCAACTATCGAATGCTCTAAGTATAAATAATCGGAACGATGGTGCAGGACGTTTGGCCGAAGGCGATGAAGTATTATTGGTGCGAAGTGAGGGCAGCATTAACTCGCTTGACGATCTAAAAAATATAGTGGTGAGTGCGACGACCGGAACTCCGGTTCGAGTTAGCGACATTGCGAGAGTACAGATCGGAACGCTCACACGCTATGGCGTAGTAACTCAGAATGGCACCAATGAAGCAGTGCAAGGATTGGTACTAGGCCTTGCTGGTTCAAATGCGCGTGAGGTGGTTAAAGGCGTGCAGGACAAATTGGCAGAGTTAGCACCTACCTTACCTGCAGGGATATCGATTACGAGTTTCTATGACCGCTCGTCTCTGGTAGATAAAGCTGTCGGTGCTGTTTTCAAAGCTTTACTTGAAGCAACCGTACTCGTCATCATTCTACTTGCACTATTTTTGGGGAACATTCGTGCGGCTTTGACCGTTGCGCTCGTGCTGCCACTTGCGGCGCTGATTACTTTCATCCTTATGCGACTATTTAATATGTCTGCCAACCTTATGAGCTTGGGGGGGTTAGCAATTGCAATCGGGATGCTGGTCGACGCGGCAGTGGTCGTTGTTGAAAACATCGTGCAGCGACTGGCTACCGATGAGTCTCGTGGAAAAGTTCCAAGGCTTCATCTCATATTCCGAGCCGTTCGAGAAGTCGCTGTTCCTGTAACTTCTGGTATCTTGATCATCATTACTGTTTTCCTCCCTCTAATGACCCTACAAGGCCTTGAGGGCAAGTTTTTCGTCCCTGTAGCGCTGACGATTGCTTTTGCACTGGCAGGGTCGTTGCTGCTTTCCTTAACTGTTATACCTGTGCTTTCATCTTATTTTTTAAAAGAGGTAAAGCATGAAGATCCTTGGTTGGCGAGAAAGCTTCTAGGGCTCTATAACCCGATTTTGAGTTGGGGCATGCAGAAGCAAAAAGTAGTGTTTGTTGGTGCTGCAGTTATGCTTTTAGCCGCTGGGATTGTGTACACACAAGTCGGTAAAACCTTTATGCCTACAATGGATGAAGGGGACTTGATCGTGGGTATAGAGAAATTGCCATCCATCAGTCTCGAGCAAACTGCCGAGCTGGATAAAAAGATTCAAATGGCGTTGATGACGGCTATACCAGAGATAAAAGGAGTTGTAGCTCGCGCTGGCTCTGATGAGATTGGTTTGGATCCTATGGGTCTCAATCAGACTGACACCTATTTGCTGCTCAAGCCAAAAGACCAGTGGCGCATGAGCTCTAAGGAAGATTTGCTGAATGAGATTCGTAAAGTTCTAGATAATTTACCTGGTATCGAATACAGCTTTACTCAGCCTATCGAAATGCGTGTATCTGAAATGATTATTGGTGTTCGGGGCGACTTGGCCGTGAAGGTATATGGCCCAGACCTTGGCACACTCAATAAGCTCGGAACCCAAATTGAAGAATTACTGAAGACAATCAACGGTAGCCAGGACGTTTATACGGTTCAAAATGACGGTGTCCAATACTTGCGAGTCGAAATTGACCGATTGCAAGCAGGTCGATTAGGACTTGATGTTGAAACCATTCAAAACATACTTAGAGTTCAGATTGAAGGTAAGCAAGCTGGCATTGTGATCGAGGGCAATCAGCGTACGCCGATCTTGATTCGTGCTGATAAAAGTGTTCGTACCTCACCGGCGGAGTTCGATGCTTTGATTATCACTACACCTTCAGGAATGTCTGTTCCTCTGCGCGATGTCGCCAAGTTAGTTCGTGCGGACGGCCCCGTTAAAATTGACCGTGAAATGGGTAGCCGATATGGCGTAGTAATTGCGAACGTGAGTAACAGGGATCTGGTAGGTTTTGTTGAGGAGGCCAAGGCTTCGGTTGCCAAAAATATCGAATTACCCAAAGGTTACACAATTACTTGGGGTGGGCAGTTCGAGAATCAACAGCGCGCTGCTGCGAGATTATCTATTGTGGTTCCAGTCGCACTTGGCTTGATTTTCGTGCTGCTGTTTTCGACATTTGGATCCGTCAGACAGGCTCTGCTTATTCTTAGCAATATTCCTTTTGCACTTGTAGGCGGTATCGTTGCCCTTTGGGTTACTGGCGAATATCTGTCAGTGCCAGCTTCAGTCGGCTTCATCGCACTGTTAGGTATCGCGGTACTCAACGGGATCGTCTTGGTCAGCTATTTCAATCAGCTCTATCATGAAGGGATGGCTATTAAAGACGTAGTCATCCAAGGTTCAAGGCGCCGGTTAAGACCAGTCCTCATGACTGCTTCTATTACTGCTTTTGGACTGGTTCCACTTCTATTTGCAACGGGCCCTGGCTCAGAAATTCAACGCCCTTTGGCTATTGTAGTGATAGGCGGCTTGATCACTGTTACGGCATTGACACTTCTCCTCTTACCGATACTGTATTTGCGTTTTGCTCATTCGAAAAAGGAGAGCTCCAATGCCTAACTTGCGAATTACTCTACTTTTGCCGCTAAGTCTTGAAGAGAAGGTTTCTGACTATTTTCTTTGTGATCCTAGCATCGGAGTCTTTACGAGCAGGGTGGTTTCAGTACATGGACTATCCAACTCCATGTTGAACTCTGCGGAGCAGGTTATGGGAAGCGCTAAAGAAACGGAAATCGTTGTCGTGGTAGACGAGGAACGCTTCGAACTCTGGATTAGTGAATTTGAGAGGCTTTTCACTAGCTCGGGTATTCGCTATTGGTCGACCCCTATTTACCGTTCGGGAGTTCTGGTGTGATGGAAAAGTTATTACTTCTAGTATTACTACTGGGTGCCAGTGGAGCGGCTCAGCCTCAGTCTTTTGAAATGCCATTGCCACCTGCTCAAATTTTACCAGCAAGCATTGCGACAAAGCTATTGGATGCAGATCCACGAGTAGAGTCAGCCCGGGCCAGTCTGGATGCGGCTATACAGGAGGCGGGGATTATTAAAAGATCTCCTTACGAATGGATAGTTAACGGTACCTCTCAGCAGCGTCGTGTCCAGGGGGGGCCTAACTATAACGAGTGGACGGCTGGAGTAGAGCGCACCATACGGCTCCCTGGAAAGTCTAGTGCTGACTCGGATATCAGTACCGCAACCCTTGAAATTGCGGAGGCTAGTTATGGTGAAGCTAGGCATGAAGCCGCCCGTGAACTGATGTTAGCTTGGCTTGATTGGCAAGCTGCTGAGGAGGCCCGAGATATTGCGGCGAGAGGAGTAGAGTCGGCTAAAGATAGCCTGGCAGCAGTGCAGAAACGCAACAGAGCGGGGGACGCATCTACGCTTGACGTGAATATCGCTAAGGCAGAGCTCTCCGATCAATTACGCTCGGGTAATGATGCAAAGGTGAAGGCAACTACGACTTGGATTGCGCTTACCACCAAGTTTCCTGGCGTTGAGCGAGCGCGAGTCGCTCTGCCGGCTCCCGTAAAAGTTACTGGAAATGATGAGTCCTGGACGGCGAGAATTATTGAGCAAAGCGATGAGCTGAGGCGCACCATCGCAACTGCAAGGCGCGCTGAAGGTTTGTCCGGACGTGCCCGGGCGGATAAAATACCCGACCCCACATTTGGCGTATTTACGAACTCTGAGCAGGGTAACAGAGAGCGTATCTATGGCGTCAGCGTGAGTATGCCAATACCTAGCCGGTCACGTAGTGCGCGTTATGCTCAAGCGTTGGCGCAGGAAGACGCTACTAGGCACGATTCAGCGCTTGTTAAGCGACAACTTACGACCTTGATTACACAAAATCTGGCGTTGGCTGAAGGCGCCTTTGAAAGCTATCTGCTTGCCAAGGACGGAGCTCAGGAGATGGAAACGAACAAGAGCCAGACTCAACGAGCGTATGAGTTGGGGGAGGCGGATCTTCAATCATTGCTTTTAGCCCGCCGCCAATCCGTTTCGGCAGCCACAACGGCCCTAGAGGCACAAGTAGAGACGTTAAAGACAAACTTATCCCTCCTGATTGATGCCCACTGGATCTGGGATCTCGATCACAGTTGAGCCACCATTCCGGCAGCGCAATCAGCTGCCGGAATTCTTTCAAATTTGTAATTCTTCAATCATCTTGAGGTTATGTTTGTAGGTCAGAATGAGTGGCGGTCATTGCAATCACCAGGCGGCCGCAAAAACTGAGTGCAACACCTCACCCTCCGGTAAGGTGCCGCCATGTCCTATACAGAACTCAGCGTCGAAGAACGCGCCACGAT
>Ga0156162_124_pt1 | contig 64402 bp, 54 predicted proteins | sample RifCSPlowO2_12_FD_107815 | JGI IMG/M metagenome (GOLD analysis project Ga0156162, IMG submission 107815) | Pseudomonadales bacterium RIFCSPLOWO2_12_60_38
CAGGCCTCACAGCTACAACGACTACCGGTCGCCGGTCGCGAAGGAAAGGTTGGTGGCGTGAACCTTAATCGGTGTCCAAGATTACTTGACCAGTTCACCCGCGCCCCCCCTTGCCTCTGGCTAACACTTCCCCCTTGCCGGGTGTGTAGAGAACTTCCACCTCCAAGTCACCAGCGAGGCCACCGCATCGCAAACTGGTTGCGCTTGCGCGCAACGCGCCATGCATGGCGCACCATAAAAACTTCGGCATGGCTGAGGTTGGTTTTTTTGATATAAGCGATCCAGGAAATAGATCGAGTTTTCTCTATTCCGGGGACTTCCCTTTGTTAGAGCTCGAGAGGTCGAACAGTTTTTTTAGCTCGGCAAGATCTTTCTTGGCTCGTGTAATTTCGTAAAGCCGATCGTTTCGCTCTTCCTCTGCAATCAGCGCGAATAATTTGGCAACAAGCCCGTCCGGAAGCTGATGCTCGTCGTCACTGTGCCCGCTGCGAATTGATAATTTAGCCTCTCCTTCCGAAGAAGCTTTTAGGTCATCAAAGAACGCTTCGTTAACCCCCAAATCATGATCATTAGGAGTAATCCCCTTTTCACCAAGTTCTTTGATGACAGGATCAGCAACACATCGAGCGAGCGAGGCAAAATCCCGTTCGCTCATCTCCATGAGATTAAGAACGTCTCCTCTCTCGAGCTTCTGAGGCAGGGACTTACCGGCTGGCAGCCAAGCTGAAAGATCTAGCGAGCGAGACAGCCCATCGTATTTGAGTTCAGAACTTAGGACGGTGAATGGCACAAGTCCTTCAGATAGCACTCGCACGGACCAAGAACTACCCTCATATTCTTGATAAACCTTAGCGCGCGGCCGCTCCTTTTCAGCCTGTTTCGATGATTGAGAAAGAGCCACCCAAACTGCTGCGAATGTGCCTGCTGCCGCCAACCAATCACCCAAACTGCCCAAATTAGGAACAAAACGAACTGTTGATTGAGGGTTCATATTAATACCGACAACCAACCCTAAGAGGGCAAAAAGCGCCCCTCCGATGCAAACCCCTGTCACCGTCTTCCAATGCATAAACCCTCCTTAGGTAGAAGGCATTTATATCAAACAATACAATCAAATCGCCACTACTCTATACGACAACCTGCAATCCTCGCATGATTAGGTAATCGGCAAACTGCGTCCTGCTCGGTGCGTATGGAGGCGGACGCATGCGTAAACCGGACGTATCGCGGTTCAGTAGCGTCCGCCGGCCGCTTGGCTCAGTGCAGATCAGTCACTGATACGGAAGAAAGCGCAGAGCTAAAATGGTATCTGGCCCAAGGCGATAAAGCAGCCTGGGACTACTTCATCGCCGAGCAGTCAGCTGCCTGATCAGCCCCTACCTATTGCGCTGAGCGCAGCTTAAAAATCAGCAGCCCTGATTACCTCGACCCCGCCACTATATTCGTCTGCAAAAGAAGTTAAGCTCACTAAAGCCTTTTCGGGGGCGCCGTGGAGTATCCACAAAGACTTTAGGCTTTCATCAGACTGATACCCTTGAGTGGATATTTGATCTAGAACTTTGTGCATTCGATTTGCGTACAGGGCTATGTTCTGCACTTCCCTAGCGACCAAAGCTCCAGGGAGTTCGTAAATAGGAAGCCTTGCAATCCATAGCGCTGCGGCCTCAAGAGCTTCCCTATGTAGGGGTGCACTCCCCTCAATGATGATGTCTGGCATCTTCCTGGCTACCTCAATGACGCGCCTGGCAACAATTTCAGCAACCTCGACTGTAGCCCTCAGCGACGCAATACGCTGAAGCCTTGCTTCTTCCGATACGTGGTTCACCTGGTCTCGAAACAACTTTTGCGACTGGCGTCCTTGCTGCCGTGCAACGCCTATAGCAACACCCAATGCCAAGAGCGATCCAATCGCCTGAACCCATGACGCTAATCCTGGGTGATGTTCGATCCAAAAAGAAATACTTTCCCAGCTCATCGCCCGCTCTCCTGCAAATCTCGGAACTATAACCGGCGAGGGTCCCCTATGTCCGCACAACAGAAATTACCTCAGTTCATCCATGACCAGCCGAGCATGGGCCTGCCGTTCGAAAAGGAACTGCTAGTCGGCCTGTCCGCCGGCAATGCCGGCACCGACACCGGCATCGCACGGACATACCGGAGCCGGACGTGGCCGTGAACCACAACCAAATCGCCCTGGCTGTGCATCGCCAACCACCCAAACACAGCGCATTACGTAGCCGACGTGTAAGAGGCCCCTAGTTGGCACACAAGCACACATGGCGTGGATGAATCCGTATCGACCAGCAGCACAGGCGGTACCCATCACCCCCTGGCGCAGCCCCTGGCAGCACCGTTTCTCACCGAATGCGCCAATGGATCATCGCAGCGTAACTTCGACGTGCAGGAAGCGCTACGCACTCCGGCCGCCCAGGTGACATGTGGTCATTTCGCGATTGCAGTGTGTTATCTGACCCGTGCAACCAGCCGGATGATGTGGTTCGACAAGAGGACCAGCGCGCCCTGTTCGGGGACATCCGCGATGAAGAGCATGTGCGGTGCGATGGCCGGGTGCTGAAAGCTGAGCCCGACGTTATGATGGACTTTCGACACCTGCCATTCCCCGACGCCAGCTTCAACATGCTGGTGTTCGATCCATCGCACCTGATGTGGTGCGCGCCGGTGTGGAAGCTGGTTGCGGCTGAAGTACGGACCCCGGACCGGTGACTGGCGCGACGATCTTCGAAAGGGGTGCGCCGAATGCTTCCGCGTTCTGCGGCCAAGTCAGTTCCTCGTCTTCAAGTGGAACGAACCCCAGATACGGGTCAGCACGATTCTTGCCCTCACCGAAGAACAACCGCTGTTTGGCCACAAGTCCGGGACGCGTGAGAAAACACACTGGATCACGGTTATGAAGAGGGGGGAGGAAAAAATAGTCGGGAAACCGACACTCCACCAACCCGCACCACTCACACTTCTCGACACCAAAAGAAAGGTGCGTAATAAAAGCCTCAATTACCGTTTACAGAACCATTGATACTCCCAAGACAAGTCAACTTCGATTGGTTGCAGATGATCTGCACAAAATTTAAATCTTGGTTAAAGCGAAAGAATAACCCCCTAGCACGGGCAATATAGGGGGTTTTAGAAAAGCGTTAGCTACTCGATATTGAAAATTTACTTATTTTTTATCGGATATCGCGTTAACAGGGCGAATTTGAAATTTTCTACTATAACGGGGTGATTTAAAGTAACGACCGACCTTTTCCGCCGTATCAATCAATGCATCCATCGCCTCCTCCAATCCTTCTTCCATATAAGCAATCGAATCTTCATTAGAATGAATTCCGATATCATCATTGATAGTCTTGCAAGGAACGAAAGGGTGAGCAATTTCTTCCATATACTGGTAAAAAGCACCTTTTGCCATTACCAAACCAAATCGTCGCCAAGCGTATTTTCGCCCCCAATAATAACCGTTGACTGCTCGATGTTTGACACGATCATCATTTTTCCCTTTGTTTTCTGCAAGTTTATCCAGAGAAAAATGCTTGGCCGCTGAATAACTCAGCAACTTATTGACGCTGTCCGCCTTCCCCAAAGCTGAAGGTTCAATGATATTTCTACCATCACGCTCCGTTATAAAACCAATATTGTAACGATCACCGTTTACAAGCTCCGCAGCGCTACTATTCGTTTCGAACTGATAAAGAGTCTCAGCGGTCGCAGGCGTGAACTGGTGTAAAAACTTACCGCTTGGAAGCCCAGTTATCGTATAGTTCCTAACAATAACATCATGAATCGTATATAAATTCCGTGATTTCATTTTCTCATCCCTGCCCTTATGGTGCCGCGCTCACACAAGATAATGGCATTTTGACTCAATAGCAAATCCACACCCGCGCTACCGAGCCAATTACCTATATAAATCGTAGGGTAGATACTGTTGGGTATAGATTAGCAAGTAAAATCCACCGACGGCCATCTTTCACTATCCAACATTACCAATGCATCATATGTAAAACACTATTGCTGACCAAGAATTTCCTTTATCTCCTTTATACAAACTCTGGGAATTTTCAACGAGTCAACATTGCTTCTCGCAATCACTGACGCAAAGTCCTCCACTTCCACTGAATCCCCCCAATCCAACATTTTCCCTAAACGCAGTGCTGTGAATCTAGAAAACCCAAGTGACATCAAGCTTAGCTCAACGCTGGAACATGCTCCAAACTCAAGAAAAGTGTGATAAGCCGCTTGTCGTGCTTCATCTTCAGAAAGCCCCTTGTTCTTAAGGCAATAACTAATGACATCTTCATACGCGCTAAAATACTTCACAAGCTTAAAGCGTATGTCAGATTCTATAATCCCTAACAACTCCCTAATGATAGTAGAAGTCTTAGTAGAGAAATTATCTTGACGCCTGATATAATTAACTCGATCCCTAATCAGAACATTTATAGGCGTTCCAGTTACCCACTGATGAGATAAATAGCAAACCCAACTTCTAAATTTTTGGCTTTCAGCCCACTGAAACACATCAGATATCATATCAATGGCTCTTACCATTCGATGATAACCACCCACAGCATAAGGGTTCAATAACGAAAATTCTTCTGTGTAGACCGCTCCATGCAGCTTATCGTAAAGCATCTGCAAATGGTCCGGCCTTAGACTACTATGAGACTCCAGAATTTCTTGAGGCAGCGTTATTGTCAAATTTTGAACGTGCCTCAAATTTTGAGCTAACACTTCAGAGTTTTCCACTGTTTGGTATTTTTTTATAATCTCGCTTTCTTCATTTTCGATTACTTCGCGATAAAGTCGGCTGAAACCTGCTTCCGCGAAATCTTTCTTGTCGGCATCAATCTCCCCAGTCATGAGACTATGAATGATGGAACCACCATCATCCATAAGTTTTTGCATCGAAGCTTTCACCTCTTGAAGGTTGTCACCTTTATAAGATTGCTCTTCCCAATCACTTGGTCTGATACACCAAATATTGCCATGAAACTCTTGCAGCAGCCTGCCAGCGCGTCCAGAAAGGTTTAGGAAATCTGATCGAGACATTGGCTTTGTCCCACTATGAGGATTTTCTATTACAATATGCTTTGCTGGTAGATTAACGCCTTGCAACAACGTACTAGTGCAGCAAAGAAATCGGATTTCACCCGCCTTGAACAAATCTTCAACACCAGATCGAATTATCGATGGCATAACCCCGTAGTGAAAGGCTACTCCTGATGCTAAACTAACTGCCAACGGATAGTCTTCATGCACCTCAGCTTTAATAAAGTTGATAAAGTCTTTTACATCTTCTGAAATCAAAGGCTTTTCGCTAACTAACAATAACTCTTCCGCAACCTTCTCTGCCTGACCGGGCCCATCGGCAAATATAATTGTAGATTCATCGCTGCCCGTTATCTCATTGGCAAAGCAAGCCCTCTGTTTCGTCCGAGAGCCTCTAAAACTAAAATCAACAGAAGCATTCCCAAGATTAACACTTCGACCACCGGCAAGTAAAGACGCATTAATAAAGCTTGGCTGCCGTGAAACTTCGGATATAAGAATAAGATTCTGTGATACAGGTGATACGGTCTCTGTAAAATAAACCCCCTCATCTTGGCGCCCGAACAAACTCAAAAAATAACCGGGGTTACTTATAAGGGGACTTGCGAATAATATAGAGGCTGAAGGATGCTTAACAAGCGCCAAATCTACCGCACTTTGCAATGTAATACCGCGATTCCCCTTCTGTATCTCGTGTGCCTCATCTACAAATATAGATGTAATACTTTTTTTATTATTTTCCGGCTTAAGCAGACTTAGCAGCCTCTCAGGAGTTAACACATATATGATATTTTTTATGTTCCGTGAAACCTTAAGAGGAAATGGTGCAGTTCTAACTAAAACACCCTCAATATTTTCAGACTTAATAGTTCGCCTTACCCTTGAAGAAACCTCAGATATAAGTGCTCTTGTGGGGACTATATAGACTATATTCTCCTCAGCTCCACTCTTTAGCCTTCTTACTAGATCAAGATTTAGGATAAACGATTTGCCGGCAGACGTTGGTGCAGACACACTTACAGAGTTTTGGTTTTCTAGTGATGTGTAAAGCTTGTGCTGAAAGTCAGTTAGTATCACTTCGTCAGCAACCGTGTTCTCCACCTCTCTAGCTATACGTTCTAATGACAGCATCAGCGACGGAGAAAAATCCTCCAACTCCCTATATCTTTCCCGTAAGAGGGTTCTCCCCGGAAAATTACCAATCCTAGAAAAGATAATATCAGCAGCCTGAACTATTTTGGGCTTATCGTTGGAAGCACATTCGACGAGACGGCTTATCACTTCATAAGCTAGAGCCAATTCTTCAGGCTCATCCGAAAGAGATAGAATTGACGAAACACCTATCAACCTTCTCACCTCTTCCGAATTTAACTCCGCCTTATCTCTATGCCCCGGCAGCAAATGATCAACACTATATTTAAATAGCTTATCTATATCCGCTTGAAACTTACCCATCTCGACTCCCATATCAGTCTAACGCCGCATTGAATTCATTCCTAAACTCCTGCACAGAGGGAAATGGAATAAAAAAAACATCAAGACATAGATGAGACCTTGAAAAACCCAAGAGTTTTTTCTCTAATTTAGAAGCGATTAGATTTGTTTCTTTCGAAAACCTTGCTCTGAACTCATTAGTTAAAACGGGATGAGAAACACCGGGCGCACTTGAATATGCATCCCAGTTATAACCTATAAGGCAGGCATGATTTATTCTTGCGCCGGGACCGGGCTCACCAAGCCGGATATGCTCAGTGACAGCATCCTGAACTTCTTTATCCGCGTATTTGAAATGTTTTGTGATCATTGTGAATTCATGCTTATAGATTTCATCAGCATGAAAGCTATCAATACTTTTGATAGCCGAACTAATTGCATCATCTATATTCTGATAAAGCTTTGACTCACCAAAATAAAAATCGACAAGCTGATCATCCGCATTCCACTTAACATGAATACCATCAGAGCCGTTTGCCTCTAACTTTCTGTTTGTCTTTAGCTCCATTTTCGCTACTACTTGCGGAGCTTGAACTATTGCTTCAATCAGAAAATACAGTAAAGCTTCTCCGGCCTCACCTGTCTTATCGGGACTATCATCAGTTATGTCCGGATGACGAAAGAGCTTCCTGGCCTCTTTAGTGAGACGAGCAGCATCTTTGAATGTTATAGGCGTAGGTCGATTCTTCGCAGCAATACAATAATCGATTATATAGTTATATAAAAGCCCTGCTAAAGCCTTCACCATCGGCCGCCCGTTACCATCGAATTTCAGGTGATGAAATCGCAGCTTGGTTCTAATAGAACTTATAGTATCGCTATGTTCAATAGAGTCGATACACGCGGTATAGTCATTACTATTTACTGTGATCAGAGATTTTATCTCTGCAATTTTGACCATTCCTTGTCACTCCACCTCTGCACAATTCAATTTCGAGCTTTTTCTATCTATCGGTGCTTAGAGTCCGACAAGCCTACAAAAAACGCGAAGACAGATTGCCACTATACCGTAGCGGAGCTGAAAGCCAATTTTTCTGTTGGGGCGTATAGATTGGAAGGTGGGATGTCCGAGGTCGAGGTTACGCCGGCACAACAGGGATGTGGAGGAATTTTATTCAGGAAGTAAAAAGACGTTCAAGCACACTACTTAGGTATCATTAGGGGCTGTTCCACTCCGAGATCCCCCACTAATAAAACTATTAAAAAACAGCTAGTTAAAGGTTTCAGACAACCCGCCACCGCCTACTTCGACACCGCCAATTCAAAAGTAAAATTCACACGTAAATGAACCGTTATTGGCGTTCACATTACCCAGTGTGAACGAACACTATATTTTGTGAACGCTCTGAAGAAATCCAAGCCAACAAAAAAGGGCCCACCTTTCGGTGAGCCCTTCTAGACCGCCCAGCAGAGCGGATTTTGTTTGGTAGGCGCGATTGGACTCGAACCAACGACCCCCACCATGTCAAGGTGGTGCTCTAACCAACTGAGCTACGTGCCTGCTGTGAGGCGGCATTCTACGGAATTCCGAAGGGGTGTCAACATCTTTTTTGCAGCTAACCCTATGAATATGCGAATTTTTTATTTGCGTCGGGTACACCCGTGATTTCCGGGTGGCTGGCAGGCAATTTTCAACTCAGGTAGGATCGGCGCACTCGTAAAAAATATAAAACAGAGGTTCCAGGATGGCGAACACCCCCTACCCCCAGTCGTATTACGCCGCTTCTGCGAATGCAGTTCCGCCCCGTCCTGAGTTGCAAGGTGAGGTCGAGACCGATGTGTGCGTGATCGGGGCCGGCTATACCGGGCTTTCCAGTGCGCTGTTTCTGCTGGAGAACGGCTTTCGCGTTACGGTGCTGGAAGCCGCCAAGGTCGGTTTTGGTGCCTCGGGTCGCAACGGTGGGCAAATCGTCAATAGTTACAGCCGCGATATCGACGTGATCGAGCGCAGCGTCGGGCCTCAGCAGGCGCAGTTGTTGGGGCAGATGGCGTTTGAAGGCGGCAGAATCATCCGTGAGCGCGTGGCCAAGTACCAGATCCAGTGCGACTTGAAGGACGGTGGCGTGTTCGCCGCCCTCAACAGCAAGCACATGGGCCACTTGGAGTCGCAGAAGCGTCTGTGGGAGCGCTACGGCCATACGCAACTGGAGTTGCTGGACGAGCGACGCATCCGCGAAGTGGTGGCCTGTGACAACTATGTGGGCGGCTTGCTGGACATGAGCGGCGGCCATATCCACCCGCTCAACCTGGCGCTCGGTGAAGCCGCGGCTGTGGAATCCCTGGGCGGCACGATCTATGAGCAATCGGCAGCGGTGCGCATCGAGCGCGGCGCTAATCCGGTGGTGCATACCGCCGAAGGCAAGGTCAGGGCCAAATTCATTATCGTCGCGGGGAACGCTTACCTGGGCAATCTGGTCCCGGAGCTGGCGGCCAAGTCGATGCCGTGTGGCACCCAAGTGATCACCACGGCGCCACTGGGCGATGAAGTAGCCAAGACTTTATTGCCACAAGATTACTGTGTCGAGGACTGCAACTACCTGCTCGACTACTACCGCCTCACCAGCGACAAGCGCCTGATCTTCGGCGGCGGCGTGGTGTATGGCGCACGAGACCCGGCGAATATCGAAGCGATCATCCGGCCGAAAATGCTCAAGGCATTTCCGCAACTGAAGAACGTGAAGATCGACTACGCCTGGACTGGCAATTTCCTGCTGACCCTGTCGCGTTTGCCGCAGGTCGGTCGCCTGGGTGACAACATCTATTACTCCCAGGGCTGTAGCGGCCATGGCGTGACGTACACGCACCTGGCAGGCAAAGTACTGGCAGAGGCCTTGCGGGGTCAGGCTGAGCGTTTTGATGCGTTTGCGGGCTTGCCGCATTACCCGTTCCCGGGTGGGCAAATGTTGCGCACGCCGTTTGCGGCGCTGGGGGCTTGGTACTACGGGTTGCGGGATAAATTCGGGATGTAAACACAGGCAGACTGTAGCGAGGGAGCTTGCTCCCGCTGGGCTGCGAAGCGGCCCCAAAAGCCTGGGAGCGCTACGCACTCCAGCGGGAGCAAGCTCCCTCGCCACATTTACATCAAGCCTTCAAGCAAAGATGCGCTCAGAGCCGGTCGCGAGTAATCCCGCTGCGAATCCGCACGATATCCGCCAATACCGCCAACGCAATTTCCGACGGCGTCCTGCTCCCCAGGTTAAGCCCGATGGGCGCGTGTATCCGCGCCAGTTCAGGCTCCCCCAACCCACCGATGCGGCGCAGTCGCTCAAAGCGCTTCTGCGAGGTCTGCAACGACCCCATCACGCCAATGTAGAACGCGTCGGTACGCACCGCTTCCATCATCGCCAGATCATCGATACGCGGGTCATGCGTCAGCGCAACCACCGCCGTATCACGGTGACAGCCGCCATCGGCAATAAACACCGACGGCAACTGGCGACGAATCTCCACGCCATTGAGCACCACGCCTTCGAGCACTTCATCGCGTGGGTCGCAGAGAATCACTTCGAACCCGAGGCCGACTGCAAACTCGGCACACGCCTGCGCCACGCTGGAGTACCCGGCCAGCAATAGACGCTGAGCCGCACCGACGCGGAGGCGCACCCGCTCACTGTCACGCTCGATGCGCGCGCCCTGCTCACAATCAGCGACCAGGCGGCGCGCCCCGCTGGCCAGGTCGACCTGGCGAATCAAGCGCCGCTGCCCGAGCAGCGCCGACTCCACTTCACGCAGGTGCGCCTGCACCTCGCAGTCAGGCTCGAACTTCTCAACCAATACTTCGAGAATGCCGCCGCAGGGCAGGCTGACCCGCGAGCGCGGATCGTCCCCTGCGCCGTAGCGCACCACGTTGACCGCATCGAGAAACGCACCGTCAGCGACGCGTTCGAGAAAGTCTTCCTCGACGCAACCACCCGACAACGACCCAATCCACTGCCCTGCGGCGTTCACCGCCAGCAACGAACCCGGCGCACGCGGCGCCGAGCCGTAGGTGGCCAGTACCGTACAGAGCCAGATGCGTTGCCCGGCCACCGACCACTCCAGCGCCCGTCGTATCACCTGCAGGTCCAGATGCTGCATGTCAGTGCGCCTTGTGCTCGATGGACGGCGCCTCAGCCTGCAACTTCTGCACATCGCTCACCGCCAGCTCCGCCGATTGCCCGCCCCAGCCTTGGCGCAGGTAATTGATCAGATCGGTGAGTTGCGCCGGGCTGAGTTTTCCAGCGAAGCCCGGCATCGGTTGCATGTGCTCGAACCCGGAGAACTTCTGCTCACCGATCCCGTCCTCGATCACCCGCACCAGGTTGCGCGGGTCTTCCAGACGCAGCGTGGTGTTGCCGCGCATCGCCACCGCGATGTGCGGCTTGCCTTCACCCCCCGCGGCATGGCAACCGGCACAGACGTTCAGGTATTCCTGGCGGCCGCGCAGAGCGCTCGGGCCGAGCTTGTCCACCGGCACTTCGACCAACGCCTTGGCTGCCGGCGGTTTATCGCCGAGCAGGAAGGTCGCCATCGCGGCCAGGTCCGTATCGCTCAGGCCCTGGGTGCTGTTGTGGAACACCGGGAACATCTCGTTGAACATCGTCCCTTGGGCGCTCATGCCGTGCTTGAGGAACGTGGCCAGGTCCTGCTCATTCCAGCCGCGCGCGGCCAGGTCCGTGGCGAGCAGGCTGGGCGCCAGATAGCCATTGAGGATGCCGCCGGTCAGGCGCTTGTCCAGCTCCATCGCACCGGGCAGGCCACGTGGCGTGTGGCATTCGCCGCAGTGGCCGAGCACTTCGACCATGTACTGGCCGCGCTTCCAGGCTTCGCTCTTGCCTTCGGCCGGTTCCAGTTTCAGCGCTTTGCCGTACAACACGTTCCAGCCCATCAAGCCCAGGCGCACGTTGAAGGGAAAGCTCAGGCTCGTGACCGGCGCTGCGCGCTTGATCGGCTCGATGGTTTTGAGGTACGCATGAATGGCGTCCGAGTCTTCACGCGGCATCAGGTGGTACGAGGTGTAGGGCATCGCCGGATACAAGTACGCACCGTCGCGACGCTTGCCTTCGGTCAACGCAGCGAAGAACTCGTCATCGCTGTACAAGCCGATGCCGTGTTCTTTGCTTGGCGTGATATTGGTGCCATAGATGGTGCCAAACGGCGAGACAATCGGCAGGCCGCCGGCAAACGGCGCACCGCCCGGTGCAGTGTGGCAGGCCATGCAGTCAGCGGCGCGGGCGAGGTATTCGCCGCGCTTGGCTTGATCATCAGCGTGGGCAAACAATACCGGCGCGGCCAGGCCGACCGCCAAGGCCAGGCGGGTCAGAAAAAGCTTCATGCTTAACCCTCCTTGACCAGGCCGAGATCGGTCAGCACGTTGCGGGTGGCGTTGTAATAACGCACGTACCCGGTACAACGGCAGACGTGATGACCGAGGCTGTCCTCGATGACTTGTTCCAGCTTGCTGTGCACGGTCGGCTGGCGTTGCAGTTTCTCCACCAACACGGTGGCCGCATTGACGAAGCCCGGCGCGCAATAGCTGCACTGAAAGGCGAACTCATCCACGAAGCGCTGCTGGATCGGGTTGAGCTCAGTGACCTGGCCCGACTCATCGCGCTTGGCGTGGCCTTCGATAGTGCGCACTTGCTTGCCTTCGAAGTAATGCGCGCCGGTGATGCAGGTGCGCACTTCTTCGCTGGTGCCATCCGGGTTGTCGACGATCACCACGCAGGCGTGGCAAATGCCCTGGCCGCAGCCCAGTCGCGAGCCGGTGAGGTTCTTGTACTCGTGCAGGTAGTCAATCATCGGCAGGTCATCAGGGATGTCCACCGGGCCGACGGATTGACCATTGAGGGTCAGTTGAAGCGGACGGTTAGCCATTGAGGGCCTCCTTAATGCGGGCAGCCGTGATTGGCAGGTCGCGAACACGTTTACCGATGGCGTGTGCCACCGCATTACCAATGGCCCCGACAATCGGGATCATCACCACTTCAGCGATACCTTTGGACGGGTCGCTTGGCGACAGCGCCGGCAGAATCTCCGAGGTCTGTTTCCATACGGCAACGTGACGCGCCATCGGCAGACGGTAGCGGTTGAAGTTCCAGTCGCCCTCCCCCGGCCCGCCTTCGTACAACGGCATTTCCTCCATCAACGCGTGACCGATACCCATGGCCACTCCACCTTCGAGCTGGCCTTTGACCAACTCTTCAACCAGCACACGCCCGCACTCGACCCATGAATGGTGATTGAGCACTTCGACCTGCGCCGAACCCTTGTTGACCTTCAACTCGACCAACGTGGCGACGGGGCTGTAGTACGTCACCGCAGCGTTATTCAACTGGGTGGCGGGATAGCTGACGTTCTGGCGATCGAGCAGGTGGAAACCGGCAGTGCTCATCAGCGCCTGCTTGGCTTTCGGTGCGCCATCGCCGTATTTCACCGCCAGACCGTCGAGCGGCAGGCGCTCGCGCACACCGTCGATGCTGTACTCAGCCTCGGCCCAGCTCCAGCGGTTGAACCCGTGGACCGTGGCAGCGGTGACCAGGCCGCGCTCATGAGCGCGCTTGGCCAGTTCTTCAAAGCTCAATGGCTGCATGCCGTTGGCAGTGAGCTTGCCGTCCACCCAATGTGCGTCTTCGCGGCGCACCACATAGGGGTTGGCCTGGCCGCCGAACGGGCCCTGGCGCCAGATCTCCAGCGCCGCTGGCCACAGGCCGTGGTTGAACAGCACACGCGCCGCTTCACGGGTGGCGTGGCTGAAGTAGTACGCCGAGTTGGTCGCGGACGACGCCGACGCGAGCTTGCCCACCCAACGCGGGTTGCGCAGCAGGTTGTCCTGCTCGGCCTGGCTCATGGTGTAGGGGTTGCCGCCGGTGACCAACTGCATTTCCTGCCATTGTGTTTCGCCGGTCTTCACTTCGTGGGCCGGGCTGCCAAGGAAGTCGGCGACCACCAGCGATTGCGAAGTGGACATGCCGGTGCCGATTTCGATCCCGATGTGGCGCAGGCTGATGCGGCCGTCAGCGCTGAATTCAACACTGGCCATCGGCGCTTCGGAACCGGTGCCGAAGTCTTTCTGGCAGATGGCAAAACCGACGCCATACCAGTTATCCGGGTCTGCGGCTTCACGCTGTTGCTTGATCGCGTCGCGGTTTTTCCATACGTCGTGCGCAGCGGCCTTGTCGAGAATTTCGTGCAGCCGCAACGCACCGGCAGGGATCGCGCCCTGGGTGTTCTTCATGCCCGAACGCAGTGCGTTCTTGCGTCGCAATTCAATGGCATCCACACCCAGGCGACCGGCGATTTCGTCGACCATCATTTCGGTCGCCGCCATGCTTTGCAGGGTGCCGTAGCCCCGCATCGAACCGGCTTCAACGCCACGGGAGTGGTACGCAGTGACTTGCAGGTCGTTCTGCGGCATGTAGTAGATCGACTGCGCCGCCGTGGCGCCGACCGCAGCCACCGACGGGCTGTAGTTGATCCGGCCACCGCCGTCGACGCTCATGTCGGCGAGGAAGATTTTGAAGCTGTGGTCGTTCTTGTCGACCGCCAACTGATAGCGCATATCGAACGAGTGACGCTTGATGCCGCTCTGGAATTGCTCGTAACGATCATTGGCCAGACGCACCGGTACACCGGCGCCATACAACGCAGCGAGGGCGGCGTAGTAGACGAAAATGTTGTGGTCTTTGGAACCGTAACCCACGGTATAACCCGGATGCATGTTCAGGTGGGCCAGGCCGAAGCGCGACGGCGAGATCATCTTGGCGGTCTCGGTCGCCACTTCCAATGGGCACTGGGTGGCCACCACAAAGTGTAGGGTCTTGGTCGCCGGATCGTACCAACCGTTGCCGTTGTCCGGCTCCATGGCGGCCGGTTCGATCGATGGGGTTTTGTAGCGCTCGTCAAACACCAGCCAGTTGTCCGGTGGCGTGTTGATCTGGCTTTTCATGCGCTCGGCGTAGAACAGCCCGCGCTCGGTCAGGTTGCCGTGCAGGTTTGGCTGGGAATTCCACACCGGGCGACGGTTTTTCAGCATCGGGAACAGGATCGAATCCTTGAGGCTGGCGAATTCGTCTTCGTCGGCCGAGGTCGGGCCACCCACGCGCACGTAGCGGAAGCTACCGTAGGGGTCACCTTCGTAATACGGCACTTTGGCACCGTAACGAATCGCCTTGTCATTGAACTTGAGCTTGTTCTTGGCCTGACGGAAACGCTCGAAGTCGTTCCAGATCAGGATCGCCACCGGGTGACCGATGAACATCGGCACTTTGCCCTCGGGCAACAACGGATCCGGCGCATGTTCTTCCGGGAAGACGATACCGTCTTTGTCCAGGTCGGCAGCGGTGACAATGCGGTCCGGCTGCAACTCGGCGCCAAGCCACGACAGGTCGTAGCCCGCGTAGATGTGGTCGGCCTTGATGGTTTTGAGCAACATGGCGTGACCTTGCTGCTGGGGCCAGCCAGGCATGTCCTTGGAACGGATGTCGCGGGCAAACACCTTGCTGCCGCAGACTTTCGACAAGGCATCGTTACGCTGGCGCGCCTTGCCGTTATGGCCGAGCCACTTTTCAGACGGCACGGTCACGCTGTTTTCCATCAAGGCAGCCAGCGCCTGGGTGCTGAGCGGCGTGAGCGTGACACTCACACCCGCCACCAGCCCGCCCTGAAGGAACGAGCGCCGGGTTATTTCACGGTTGGACATGGATCATCCTCTGAGCGGTTATAAATCCGCCCTTATGGTTAAGTACACCGAATCTGGAGACTTGCAGAAGCCTTTCTCGACGAATCAAAAGGCCATGATGACAGTGCAAAGTTGACCGAAGGGTTAACTTTAAAGGTTTCTGCGCCTGCGGCAAATAACCACATTGAAATTTTTTGACACAAGAACGCAAAAACGGCCGACAGAATCGAAATGATCTGTCGGCCGTTTGCCGATAATGAGCGCTGTTGGCAGCGAAGAAGATGAGGTTTTTTTCAAACCCCAGACACAAAAAACCCCGGCCTTTCGACCAGGGTCTTTGCTATCGCATCAAGGTGAGCCAGTGGCTTTCCTTGTGCTTCAAGGCGTTCAGTGGGCCTTGAGGCAGATATGGCGCAGCGGACGGGACTCGAACCCGCGACCCCCGGCGTGACAGGCCGGTATTCTAACCGACTGAACTACCGCTGCGTATCGCTTGGCTGATTGAGCATGAACCCTCAACCACCTTTAAACATCTGATCGATCAGCCTTGGCTGTTCAATCTCAAGCCCGACAGATCGAACCTGGAAAATATGGCGCAGCGGACGGGACTCGAACCCGCGACCCCCGGCGTGACAGGCCGGTATTCTAACCGACTGAACTACCGCTGCGCGTCGGTGCAACCTTTAACGTTGCGTCTTGCCCTAGGGGCAAAACTCTCAAGAAGTGGTGGGTGATGACGGGATCGAACCGCCGACCCTCTGCTTGTAAGGCAGATGCTCTCCCAGCTGAGCTAATCACCCTTTGCTTCGTTGAGGCCGCGAAATTTACGCAGGTAGCGGACCTAAGTCAATAGCCTGCTTGAAGTTTTTCTGAAAAAGACAAAATAACTTCAAGGCGGCTACCCGCCCTACTCGCTGTAAATCATCTTCTTGCTCATGCCGCCGTCCACCACAAACTCTTGCCCGGTGACGAACCCGGCCTGGCGTGACAGCAACCAGGCCACCATCGCCGCCACGTCCTCCACCGTCCCCACCCTGCCCGCCGGATGCTGGGCATGATCGGCGTCGGTGAGCGGCTCTGCACGCCGCGCAGCCGGGTCACGTGCGTCGATCCAGCCAGGGCTGACCGCATTGACCCGCACTTCGGGACCCAGGCTCATGGCCAACGCGTGGGTCAGGGCCAACAGCCCACCTTTGCTGGCCGCATAGGCTTCGGTGTCGGGCTCGGATTGACGCGCCCGGGTCGAGGCCAGGTTGACGATAGCGCCGCCGTGGGCACGCAGGTAAGGCGCGCAGTGCTTGGCCAACAGCATCGGCCCGCTGAGGTTGACCGCCAGCACCCGATTCCAATACGTCAGATCGAGGCTTTCCAGGGTGATATTGCGCGGGTCGGCCACCGCCGCATTGCACACCAACGCATCCAGGCGCCCGAACTGCCCCAGCACCTCGGCGACACCCTGGGCCACTTGCTTCTCGTCGGCCACGTCCATGGTGATAAACCAGGCATTGTCGCCCAGCACCTTGGACACCTTGGCACCGCGCTCGCGGTCCAGGTCGGTCAGCACCACCTGCCAACCTTCACTGATCAGCCACGCGGCAATCCCGAGGCCAATGCCCCGCGCCGCGCCCGTCACCAGCGCCACGCGCCCGTTACTGGCCGCCGCAGCCTCCATGGACCACTCGATCACAAGGCCGCCAGCCCGCGGGCCAGGTCTGCCTGCAAGTCAGCAACATCTTCCAGGCCCACCGCGATGCGGATCAGGCTGTCACGAATGCCGGCCGCTTCACGCTCCTGCGGCGCCAGGCGCCCGTGGGAGGTGGTGCTCGGGTGGGTGATGGTGGTCTTGCTGTCACCCAGGTTGGCGGTAATGGAGATCAAGCGCGTCGCGTCGATGAAGCGCCAGGCGCCGTCTTTGCCGCCCTTCACTTCAAAACTCACCACCGCCCCGAAACCACGCTGCTGGCGCTGGGCCAAGGCGTGTTGCGGGTGGCTCTTGAGGCCGGCGTAATGCACTTTCTCGATACCGTCCTGCTGCTCCAGCCACTCGGCCAGGGCCTGGGCGTTGGCGCAATGGGCTTTCATGCGCAGGCTGAGGGTTTCCAGACCTTTGAGGAAGATCCAGGCGTTGAACGGGCTGAGGGTCGGGCCGGCGGTGCGCAGGAAGCCCACCACTTCCTTCATCTGCTCGCTGCGACCGGCCACCACGCCGCCCATGCAACGGCCCTGGCCGTCGATAAACTTGGTTGCCGAGTGCACCACGATGTCCGCACCCAGCTTCAGCGGTTGCTGCAAGGCCGGGGTGCAGAAGCAGTTGTCCACCACCAGCATCGCGCCCTTGGCATGGGCGACTTCGGACAGCGCGGCGATGTCCACCAGCTCAGCGAGCGGGTTGGACGGCGATTCGACGAACAACAGCTTGGTATTGGCCTTGATGGCCGCCTCCCAACCGGACAGGTCCGCCAGGGGCACGTAATCGACTTCAATACCGAAACGCTTGAAGTACTTCTCGAACAGGCTGATGGTCGAGCCGAACACGCTGCGCGATACCAGCACATGGTCGCCGGCGCTGCACAGGCTCATCACCACCGCCAGGATGGCCGCCATGCCGGTGGCAGTCGCCACGGCCTGCTCGGCACCTTCCAGGGCCGCGATGCGCTCTTCAAACGCACGCACGGTCGGGTTGGTGTAGCGCGAATACACGTTGCCCGGCACTTCGCCAGCAAACCGCGCAGCGGCGTCGGCGGCAGTACGGAACACGTAGCTGGAGGTGAAGAACATCGGGTCGCCGTGCTCACCTTCCGGGGTACGGTGCTGGCCGGCGCGCACAGCCAGGGTATCGAAAGCTACGCCATCGAGGTCGCTGTCCAACCGACCGGCATCCCATTCCTGACTCATGCTGCGACTCCTTATTCAATTCTTTGTTTAAGATACAAAACCGGCCCCTCAGGGCCGGTGTTTACTCAGTTGTTATACAGGTCGATGATCGCGCTGACCGCCTGGGTCTTGATCTTCGACGAGTCGTTGCGCGCTTGCTCGATCTTGTTCAGGTAGGCCTCGTCGACATCGCCGGTGACGTACTTGCCGTCGAACACGGCGCAGTCGAACTGCTCGATCTTGATCTTGCCACCGCCAACCGCTTCGATCAGGTCCGGCAGGTCCTGGTAGATCAGCCAGTCGGCGCCGATCAGGTCGGCCACGTCCTGAGTCGAACGGTTATGCGCGATCAGCTCATGGGCGCTCGGCATGTCGATACCGTACACGTTCGGGTAACGCACCGCGGGCGCCGCAGAGCAGAAGTACACGTTCTTCGCCCCGGCTTCGCGGGCCATCTGGATGATCTGCTTGCAGGTGGTGCCGCGTACGATGGAGTCATCTACCAGCATCACGTTCTTGCCGCGGAACTCAAGCTCGATGGCGTTGAGCTTCTGGCGTACCGACTTCTTGCGCGCAGCCTGGCCGGGCATGATGAAAGTACGACCGATGTAGCGGTTCTTCACGAAGCCTTCGCGGAATTTGACGCCCAGATGGTTGGCCAGCTCCAGCGCGGCGGTGCGGCTGGTGTCCGGAATCGGGATGACCACATCGATATCGTGCTCGGGACGCTCGCGCAGGATCTTCTCGGCCAGCTTCTCGCCCATACGCAGGCGCGCCTTGTAGACCGAGACACCGTCGATGATCGAGTCCGGACGCGCCAGGTAGACGTGTTCGAAGATGCACGGGGTGAGTTTCGGCGCTACGGCGCACTGGCGGGTGTGCAGCTTGCCGTCTTCGGTGATGTAGACAGCCTCGCCCGGCGCCAGGTCGCGGATCAGGGTGAAGCCCAGCACGTCCAGGGACACGCTTTCGGAAGCGATCATGTACTCGACGCCTTCGTCGGTGTGACGCTGGCCGAACACGATCGGGCGAATGCCGTGCGGGTCGCGGAAACCGACGATGCCGTAACCGGTGATCATCGCCACCACGGCATAACCACCGACGCAACGGTTGTGCACGTCGATCACGGCGGCGAACACGTCTTCTTCGGTCGGCTGCAGCTTGCCGCGCTGGGCCAGCTCGTGGGCGAACACGTTGAGCAACACTTCCGAATCGGAGCTGGTGTTGACGTGGCGCAGGTCAGATTCGTAGATCTCCTTGGCCAGTTGTTCAACGTTGGTCAGGTTACCGTTGTGCGCCAAAGTGATGCCGTAAGGCGAGTTGACGTAGAAAGGTTGAGCTTCGGCCGAGGTCGAGCTACCGGCAGTCGGGTAGCGCACATGGCCAATGCCCATGTGCCCGACGAGGCGCTGCATGTGACGCTGATGGAACACGTCACGCACCAGGCCATTGTCCTTGCGCAGGAATAACCGGCCGTCGTGGCTGGTCACAATACCGGCAGCGTCCTGGCCGCGGTGCTGGAGGACGGTTAGCGCGTCATACAGCGCCTGATTGACGTTCGACTTACCGACGATACCGACGATGCCACACATGCGACACAACCCCTACTTAATGAATCTTGACTGAACACAGCTTACTGAGGCGTTTTGGCCGGTAAGAGGTGTTCCTTGAACGGAAGATCAGCGGGTACGCTGATTCCGCTGGCCAGCCACTGACTGCTCCACCCCAGAATGAGGTTCTTGGACCAGTCTGCAACCAATAGAAATTTTGGCACGAGTACCGACTCCTGCCACCACGAATCCTGCTGTACCGGCCCCAGGCTCAACAGCCCGACCGCCACGACCACCAGCAGCGCGCCACGCGCAGCCCCGAAGGCCATGCCGAGAAATCGATCGGTCCCTTCGATGCCGGTGACACGTATCAACTCGCCGATAAGATAATTGACCATTGCCCCCACCAACAGCGTGGCGATGAACATGATGGCGCAGCCCGCGATGACGCGAGCCGAAGGTGTCTCTATGTACCCGGCCAGGTAGACCGACAGTGAACCACCGAACATCCAGGCTACGACTCCTGCAATGATCCAGGTCAGCAACGACAGTGCTTCTTTTACGAAGCCGCGGCTCAGACTGATCAAAGCGGAGATGGCGACGATTGCAACGATCGCCCAATCAACCCAGGTAAATGGCACAGTGCAGCCTACGTACGGATAAGGCGGCGCATTTTAGCAGAGCGCCGGGCTATCGGTAAGCGGTGATTGCGGCTGCTTTGCAAATCAATAGATTGGGCGGTGTGAACGCCATTTCAAGCCCACCATAAATCAATGTGGGAGCTGGCTTGCCTGCGATGAGGGCGGCATATTCGACATCGTTGTCGATTGAACCACCGCCATCGCAGGCAAGCCAGCTCCCACATTTAGAGCCTATTGCCCGTTCAGCCGCGCTCGGGCTGGAAACGCACCACAAACCCGTTGAGGTTCTGCTGACGACCCAGCAAATCGCGCAGGCGATCTGCCTCGGCACGCTCGATCAGCGGCCCCACAAAAACACGGTTCTTGCCATCGGCACTGCGGATATAGGCGTTATATCCCTGGGCACGCAGCTTTTTCTGCAAGGCATCGGCGCTTTCGCGATTGGCCAGGCTGGCGAGCTGGATCGACCAACTGATCGGCAAGCCATTAGGGTCGATGCGGCTCTGACCCACATCCGGCTTACCCGGTGCAGCAGGCTGCGGCGCCACAGGCTTGGGCGCTGGCGCCGGTGCAGCCGGTTTGGCGGCGACAGCCGGGGCTGGCGTCGGCTTGACCACCGGCACACTTGGCTGCACCGGCATCGAAGGGGCCTGCGAAGGTGCCTGTTGGGTGACGACCTCCTCCTCGACGGGCACAGGTTCTTCCGGCAACACCTGAGGCTCAGGCACAACTACCGGTTCGACTTGAACCTGGGGCACCACCGGCGCCTGGGGCGCAGCGGGAGCTTCAACCACCACCTGGCGCTGTTCGTCCTGGCGGGAAAACAGCATCGGCAGAAAGATTACCGCCAACGCCACCAGCACCAGGGCCCCGACCATTCGCTGCTTGTATGCGCTATCCAGTAATGCCATGTGCAGCTTCCTCCGTGGAGCGCCGGGCCAGCCATTCGAGCGCCTCGGCAACACAATAAAATGATCCGAACAACAGGATTTCGTCTTCGGCCGCAGCCAGCGCACACTGCGCCTCAAGGGCGGCAGTGATGCTTGCATACGACGTCACGGGCGCGCCAAGGTTCTGCAAGGCAGTTTCCAGCTCAACCGCAGGACGGCTGCGCGGCGTATCCAGCGGCGCAACGGCCCAAGACTGTACGCTGCCAAACAACGGCGCTATTACGCCATCAAGATCCTTGTCGGCCAGCAACCCGAACACCGCCAGGCGGCGGCCGGCCGGTGGTGTGCGCGCCAGGCGCTGAGCCAGATAGTGAGCCGCATGGGGGTTATGCCCGACATCCAGCAACAGGTTCAGGCGCTTGCCTTGCCAGTCCAGCACCCGGCGATCCAGGCGCCCCACCACCTTCGTCGCTCGCAGGGTTGCGCCGATCTGCTTGGCATCCCACGGCAGATCCAGCAGCAAATAGGCTTGCAGCGCGAGTGCGGCGTTTTCCATCGGCAGGTTCAGCAACGGCAAATCGAGCAGCTCTACCACCTTGCCACGGGCATCACGCCCACGCCATTGCCAGTGGGTCGCACCGATGTCGAGATTGAATTCACGACCGCGCAGGTAGAACGGGCAATCCAGCTCGCGCACCTTGTCCAGCAAAGGTTGCGGCGGATCCAGGTCGCCACAGAGCGCGGGCCTGCTCTGGCGGAAGATCCCGGCCTTTTCATAGGCCACAGACTCGCGGGTATTGCCTAGATAGTCGGCGTGATCAACACCGATGCTGGTGACCAGCGCCAGGTCGGCATCCACCACGTTGACCGTATCCAGACGCCCGCCGAGGCCGACCTCCAGCACGACCACATCCAGTTGCGAACGCTCGAACAGCCAGAACGCCGCCAGTGTGCCCATCTCGAAATAGGTCAGGGAGATGTCGCCGCGCCCGGCTTCCAGGGCTGCGAAGGCTTCGCACAGCTGGGCATCAGTGGCTTCTACGCCATTGAGCTGCACCCGCTCGTTGTAGCGCAGCAGGTGCGGCGAGCTGTACACGCCGACTTTGAGGCCCTGGGCCTGCAACAGCGCGGCCACAAAAGCACAGGTGGAGCCTTTGCCGTTGGTGCCGGTCACCGTGATCACACGCGGTGCCGGCTGGCCCAACCCGAGGCGGGCCGCTACCTGTTGCGAGCGCTCCAGGCCCATGTCGATGGCGGACGGATGCAACTGCTCAAGGTAGGCGAGCCATTCGCCCAGGGTACGTTGGGTCATAGGTTTGCTGGCACCGGCGGCACAACGATCGGCTCGACTTTAGGTGCGACGTACACAGGCGTCGGCAGGCCCATCATTTGCGCCAGCAGGCTGCCCAGGCGCGGGCGCAACTCGCCACGCGGGATGATCAGGTCGATCGCACCGTGCTCCAGCAGGAACTCGCTGCGCTGGAAGCCTTCCGGCAGTTTCTCCCGCACGGTCTGCTCGATCACGCGTGGGCCGGCAAAGCCGATCAGGGCTTTAGGCTCGCCAACGATCACATCGCCCAACATCGCCAGGCTGGCGGAGACGCCGCCGTAGACCGGGTCGGTCAGCACGGAGATGAACGGAATGCCTTCTTCACGCAGACGCGCCAGAACCGCCGAGGTCTTGGCCATTTGCATCAGGGAAATCAGGGCTTCCTGCATACGCGCACCACCGGAGGCGGCGAAGCAGATCATCGGGCAACGGTTTTCCAGGGCATAGTTGGCAGCGCGAACAAAGCGCTCACCAACGATGGCACCCATGGAACCGCCCATGAAGGAGAATTCGAAGGCCGAAACCACCACCGGCATGCCCAGCAGCTTGCCGCTGACCGAAATCAGCGCGTCTTTCTCGCCAGTCTGCTTCTGTGCGCCGACCAGGCGGTCCTTGTACTTCTTGCTGTCGCGGAACTTGAGACGGTCAACCGGCTCCAGGTCGGCACCCAGCTCATTACGGCCGTCGGCATCCAGGAAGATGTCGATACGAGCGCGTGCGCCAATACGCATGTGGTGGTTGCACTTGGGGCAAACGTCCAGGGTCTTTTCCAGCTCCGGGCGATACAGCACCGCGTCGCAGGATGGGCATTTGTGCCACAGACCTTCAGGAACCGAGCTTTTCTTCACCTCGGAACGCATGATCGAAGGGATCAGTTTGTCTACTAACCAGTTGCTCATGCTTTCTTTTCTCCAGTACCGGTGGCTTGAACACAGCCCCGCGTATGCCCTTGAGCTAAATTCATATGTGGCGATGACACAGGCGGGACGGGGTCAGACGTTGGACCTGCCATTTCCCGCCCGTATCCTCAGCCTTCCAGACAACCTGCCAGCGCAGGGTTGCCACTTCGTTTCCGGGCCACCCACAGGCGGCGCCGGGCTGTTTTACACAGTGGTAGTTATGGACGGCGGCAGACTGCCAGCCGTCACATCCCACCCCTGCTGTTGCGCACGGCCTGCATGAACGCGCGAATCTTGCTCGGGTCCTTGATCCCCTTGCCCTGCTCCACCCCACCGCTGACGTCGACGGCATACGGCCGAACCTGTTCGATGGCCGCCTGGACGTTCTCTGAGGTGAGCCCACCCGCGAGAATAACCGGCTTGCTCAACCCCTCGGGAATCAGCGACCAGTCGAACGCCTCGCCCGTACCACCGGGTACGCCTTCGACGTAGGTGTCCAGCAGAATCCCGCGAGCGCCGGCATACGCGGCGCAGGCTGCGGCAATATCGTCCCCGGCCTTGACCCGCAACGCCTTGATGTACGGGCGCTGATAGCTTTCGCATTCCTCTGGCGTTTCGTCGCCGTGGAACTGCAACATATCCAGCGGCACCGCATCCAGGGTTTCGTTGAGCTCGCAGCGGCTGGCGTTGACAAACAACCCCACGGTGGTCACGAAGGGCGGCAACGCAGCGATAATCGCCCGCGCCTGCAGCACATTCACCGCCCGTGGGCTCTTGGCATAAAACACCAGGCCAATGGCATCCGCCCCCGCTTCGACTGCCGCCAGCGCGTCTTCTATGCGGGTAATCCCGCAAATCTTGCTGCGAACGGCTGACATGTCGTAGGAACCTCAGGGTTGGTCCGAGAAAGTCCCGGATGGTAACAAAAGCTTTTCCGGGCGTCAGCCGCCAAGTTCGCTGAAACCGGTGAGGAAGTGCGGCCCGATAAAGCGTTCCGGCAGTTCGAACTCGTCGCGGTACTCCACATCCACCAGATACAGGCCGAACGGATGCGCCGTGACCCCGCCCGTACGGCGAATGCGGCTTTCCAGCACTTCCTTGGCCCACTCCACCGGGCGTTCACCGGTGCCGATGGTCATCAGCACCCCAGCGATATTGCGCACCATATGATGCAGAAAGGCCCCGGCACGGATATCCAGCACGATCATCTTGCCGTGGCGCGTCACCCGCAGGTGGTGGACTTCCTTGATCGGCGACTTGGCCTGGCACTGCCCGGCACGGAAGGCGCTGAAGTCATGCACCCCCACCAGATGCTGCGCGGCTTCGGCCATACGCTCGGCATCCAGCGGGCGGTGGTTCCAGGTGATTTCTTCATTGAGGTGCGCCGGGCGGATCTGATCGTTGTAGATCACGTAGCGGTAACGCCGGGCGATGGCCTTGAAACGGGCGTGAAAATGCGCCGGCATGACCTTGGCCCAGCTGACACTGACATCATGGGGCAAATTGATATTGGCCCCCATCACCCACGCCTTCATCGACCGCTCGGCCTGGGTGTCGAAGTGCACCACTTGGCCACACGCGTGCACGCCGGCATCGGTGCGCCCGGCACACATCAGCGACACCGGCGAGTTGGCGACTTTGGACAGGGCGTTTTCCAGGGTTTCCTGCACCGTCAGCACCCCGGAGGCCTGACGCTGCCAGCCGCGATAGCGCGAGCCTTTGTATTCCACGCCCAGGGCGATGCGGTAAAAGCCTGCGGCCGCCATTTCGGCAGCCGCGTTATCTATATTTGCCAAGAACTGAGAGCCTGATGAGTTGCGCAAAGGCGGGCATTATAGGGCGTCAGGGTGCATAAGAGGGGGCTTTTAATCTGGGGCTTTTGTGGCGAGGGAGCTTGCTCCCGTTCGACAGCGCAGCTGGAGCCCGCTTTTCAGGGGCGCTACGCACCCCAGCGGGAGCAAGCTCCCTCGCCACAACAAGCCCGCTCCCACATTTTTCTGCGTCGGCCGTTAGATTCTGCCGAGCATTTCCTTGGCTTCGCTACGCTGACCCTCGTCGCCTTCGGTCAACACTTCGGACAGGATATCTCGCGCGCCGTCCGCATCGCCCATGTCGATGTAGGCCTGGGCCAAGTCGAGCTTGGTGGCCACTTCATCAGTGCCAGAGAGGAAATCGAACTCTGGCTCATCCTCAGCACCCAGCGCGGCATCTTCAGCCGTGAAGGAAGGCTCGATCGGCGGATGCTCCAGACTCTGTGACAAACGATCCAGTTCAGCGTTGACGTCGTCCAGCTCCGAAGCAAAAGCATCGGGCTTGGCTGCCGGGGCGCTCGGCTCGTCCGCCAGCGACAGGTCAAAGTCTTCTGGCAGGTCGAATTCGTCCAGCGCGGCCGGCGTCAGGGTCGGCGGCTCAACCGGCGGGACATCCTTGATCTGCCCTTCAAGGCCCGACAGGAAGTCGTCATCGGATTGCGACGTCGGCGGGTCCAGTTGCAGGTCCAGATCGAAGTCCGACAGGTCCGGCGCATCGGCCTTGGGCTCAGTCTGTTGTTTGAGCAGCGATTCAAAGGTTTGCTGGTCTTGCGCGATCTCGGCCGGCGAGGCAGCTTCCAGGTCATCCAGACTCAGGTCGAAATCGGTGTCGAAGGTGTCTGCCTGCGGGGCCGGGGTCGGCTTGTCATCGAGCAGGTCCTTGACGTACTGCGCATCCAGGGCCGCGGCAGCCACTGCGGCACTGACACCCGCCGCCAACACGGCCATGGCCGGGAAACGCGCCTTGAGCTGCTCGACCTGGGCATGGTTCTCACCGTTGGCCACCAACTGGCGCTCCTGGGTGACGAACCCGTCTTTGTTGTTCTGCAGCCCATAGACTTCCATCAGCTTCAAACGCAGGTCGCTGCGCTTGGGCTCGCGCTTGATGGCTTGTTCAAGCACATCCGCCGCCTGGTTCAGATGGCCACGGTCGATATGGGATTGGGCCTGGGCCAGGGCGTCACTGGCGTTTTCCTGAGCCACGGCAACCGCCAACGGCGCCAGCACGGAGGCGACCGTCGGTGCCACTACCGTCTCAACCACCGGCGCCGGCGCGGGCGCAGATGCTGGCGGCGTTGCGGTGGCGAGCTTGACGCTCGGCGGCGGCACTTCAAGGCCCTCGAAGCTGTCAGGCGGCAGGTCTTGATCGATATTGGAAACGAACTCAGGCTCTTCGGCCAACGCCCGTGCCATACGCAGATGTTTCTCTTCTTCGCGGCGAGCATTGCGATGGCGTGCCCACAGCAGCAGAAGCAGCAACACCACCAGCAGGGCCGCACCGCCAAGGATGCCGAGCACAATCGGGTTGGTCAGCAGGTCGTTGAACTTGCCTTCGGTGCTGGCCGGCGCAGCAGCCGGCTTGGCCGGTTCAGGCACTGGCGCTGGTGTTGCAACGGGGGCCGCCGGCTCAGCTGCAGGTTCACCCGGCAACTGCGCGGGCATCGCGGCTGTCTGTGGCTCGCCCGTTTGCGCTTGCAAACGAGCCAATTGGTCATTCTTCAGCTGGATCAGCTTCTGCAGCTTGTCCAACTGGCTTTGCAAGTCGGCGGCACGGCTTTTCAGTTCTTCGTTGTCGCGCCGCGTGGTGTCGAGCTCTTCCTGGGTCATTGCCAGCTTGTCGCTCAGGGCGCGGCTGTCACCGACGGTGCCCTTCGCGCCTTTCTTGGCAGCTTCGGCCGACACCAGGCTCAGGTTATCCTTGGCCTGGGTACTCGACGGCGCATTGCCGGCCTGGGTGCGTTTGGTCGCGTCCAACTGCGGCTTGCCGGCCACTTGGCTCTGAGGGCCACGGCGGCCCTGGCGCCAGGCGGCGTTCTGCGCGCTCACTTCGGCAATCGCTTGCGGCTGCGCCAGCGCTGTACTTTGCGTGGCATCTGGCAGGCGCAGGACCTGGCCGGTTTTCAGGCGGTTGATATTGCCGTCGACAAAGGCATCCGGGTTAAGCGCCTGGATGGCCAGCATCGTTTGCTGGACCGAGGCGCCATTGCGGTTCTTTGCGGCAATTTCCCACAAGGTATCGCGGGACGTGGTGGTGTGCTGGGCAGGCGTGCTGGCGGCTGGCGCGGTACTGGCCGGCGCGCTCGCCGTCGGCGCTGGCTGATCGAACTTGGCCGGGTCGAGCAGTACGCTGTAGTCACGCATCAAACGGCCATTGGGCCATTGCACCTGCATGAGGAAGCGCACATAGGAATCGGGCAGAGGCTTGCTGGAGGTCACGCGCACCACGCTGCGACCTTCGGGGTTGATCACCGGCGTGAACGTCAGGTCATCGAGAAACGCCTGGCGGTCGACACCCGCATCCACGAAGGCCTGGGCCGACGCCAGGCTAGGGGTGATCTCGGACGCCGTAAGGCCGCCCACATCGCGCAATTCGATTTCCACCGACAGCGGCTGGTTCAACTTCGACTTGAGGGTCATCTCCCCAAGTTGCAGCGCCTGCGCCATACCGGAGGACAGCGCCGAGGCGGCCGCTATTGCTAACACCAGTTTGCGAACTTGAACCATAGCCTCATCCTTTGTTTGAACGCTTCCCGCCCTGCGAGAAGGTTGGTAACCGCTGCCATTAGGCATGGCGAGCCGATAGGTCACCGACGCGCTTGTGTTTCACTTGGGACCAAGCATAGCGCCTGGTTAGAATCAATCTACAAATTGCCGCCAAGTATCTTTTACACAAGGCCTTTTATCAACAACTGCGCCAGCTCCACGGCGTTCAGGGCCGAGCCTTTGCGTACGTTATCTGACGTCAGCCAAAGATTTAGTTCCGCCGGGTCGTCGATACCTGCGCGAACTCGCCCTACGTACACCACGTCCTGGCCGACGGCATCGCCTACGGCCGTGGGGTAATCGCCCTCCTCGACCCGCTCTATTCCCGGTGCAGCGTCGAGCGCACGGTTCACCGCGTCCAGGTCGACCGGCGCGGCCAATTGCAGCGACACAGCCAGGCTATCGCCGAAAAACACCGGGGCTTGAACGCAGGTGGCGGAAATCTTTAGTAAAGGTGTTTCCAGCACCGCACGCAGTTCGTGTACGAGACGTTTCTCCAGGGCGGTATGACCTTGGGCATCCGGCGTGCCGACTTGCGCCAGCAGGTTGAACGCCACTTGCCGATCAAAGAACGCCGGTTCCAAGGGACGCACGTTCAACAGTTCAGCGGTCTGGCGCGCCAACTCGCTGACGGCCTCGCGGCCCTGGGCAGAGATGGCCAGGTTAGCGGTGACGCTCACGCGCTGGATGTCCACCACACCGCGCAAGGGCGCCAGCACCACCGCGAGGTACGTGGCACAGGGGCTCGGGCTGCCGAGTTGAAAAGGCTTTTTCAACGCGTTCAGCACATGGGCGTTGGCCTGCGGTACCACTTGCGGCGCCTGCTCGGCGGGCAGTGCGCCGGACAAGTCAATCACCGCGCAATCAGCGGCGGTGGCACGCGAGGCGAAGCTCAAGGTCACCGCCGGGCCTGCAGCGAAGAACGCCAACTGCACCTTGCTGAAGTCAAACGTGTCGACTTCTTTGACCCGCACGTTCTTGCCCCGAAACGGCACCGAAGCCCCCGCCGAGTTGCTGCCCGCCAGCAAGTACAAGGTGCCCACAGGGAACTCCAGTTCTTCGAGAATCTGCACCAGGGTTTCACCCACGGTGCCGGTGGCGCCGATCACGGCGATTTCAAAGGTCTGGGTCATGGGATTGCCTCGGGCATTACGGGGGAGCGGCACTTTACCGGGTGGTAGAGGGTGAGGCAATTACAGCCCCCCTGATCGTTTCCACGCTCTGCGTGGGAATGCCTCCTTTGACGCTCCGCGTCACGCCTCTAAAGCAGACGCAGAGCGTCCAGAGCTGCATTCCCACGCAGAGCGTGGGAATGATCACAAAGGCAACAAAAAACCCGCGCCTGTCACCAGAACGCGGGTTTCTGTTATTGCTTCAAGCGATCAACGCTCCAGCAAAATCCGTAACATGCGACGCAACGGCTCAGCCGCGCCCCACAGCAGTTGGTCGCCGACGGTGAACGCGCCGAGGAACTGGCTGCCCATGTTCAGCTTGCGCAGACGGCCCACCGGTACATTCAGGGTGCCGGTGACCTTGGTCGGGCTCAGCTCCTGCATGCTGATATCGCGGTTGTTCGGCACCAGCTTGACCCAGGGGTTGTGCTGGCTGATCAGGCCTTCGATATCGGCGATCGGCACGTCTTTGTTCAGCTTGATGGTCAGCGCCTGGCTGTGGCAACGCATGGCGCCAATGCGCACGCAGATGCCATCCACCGGGATCGGGTTCTTGAAGCGACCCAGGATCTTGTTGGTTTCGGCCTGGGCCTTCCACTCTTCACGGCTCTGGCCGTTAGGCAGTTCCTTGTCGATCCACGGGATCAAGCTACCGGCCAATGGCACGCCAAAGTTCTCGGTCGGGTAAGCGTCGCTGCGCATGGCCTCGGCCACACGGCGGTCGATATCGAGAATCGCACTCGCCGGGTCAGCCAGTTGATCGGCGACAGCGGCGTGGGTCGCGCCCATCTGCTTGATCAGTTCGCGCATGTTCTGCGCGCCGGCGCCGGAGGCCGCCTGATAGGTCATGGCGCTCATCCACTCCACCAGGCCCGCTTCGAAAAGGCCACCCAGGCCCATCAGCATCAGGCTCACGGTGCAGTTGCCGCCCACGTAGTTCTTGGTGCCGGCGTCCAGTTGCTGATCGATGACCTTGCGGTTGACCGGATCGAGGATGATCACCGCGTCATCCTGCATGCGCAGGCTCGAAGCGGCGTCGATCCAGTAACCCTGCCAGCCGGCTTCGCGCAGCTTGGGGAAGACTTCGCTGGTGTAGTCGCCACCCTGGCAGGTCAGGATCACGTCGAGGCTCTTCAACTCTTCAATGCTGTAGGCATCCTTGAGCGGGGCAATATCCTTGCCCACAGACGGCCCTTGGCCACCTACGTTCGAAGTGGTGAAAAACACCGGCTCAATAAGATCGAAATCCTGCTCTTCCAGCATCCGCTGCATGAGCACGGAACCGACCATACCGCGCCAACCGATCAGACCTACACGTTTCATCGCAACTACACCTTGTTAAAAAGTGGGCCGCCTTGCAGCAACAACTGCAAGCGGGCCCGAGAGATTACAGATTCCGCAGCGCGGCGACTACTGCGTCGCCCATTTCTTGCGTCCCGACCTTGGTGCAACCCTGGGACCAGATATCGCCCGTGCGCAAGCCCTGATCCAGCACCAGGCTGACAGCCTTCTCGATGGCGTCCGCCGCATCGCCCAGGTTGAAGCTGTAGCGCAGCATCATCGACACCGACAAAATCGTCGCCAGCGGGTTGGCAATGCCCTGCCCCGCGATGTCTGGCGCCGAACCGTGGCACGGCTCGTACATACCTTTATTGTTGGTGTCCAGTGACGCCGACGGCAGCATGCCGATGGAACCGGTGAGCATCGACGCCTGGTCGGACAGGATGTCGCCGAACAGGTTGTCGGTGACGATCACGTCGAACTGCTTGGGTGCGCGCACCAACTGCATGGCGGCGTTGTCGACGTACATATGGCTCAGTTCGACGTCCGGGTAATCCTTGGCGACTTCTTCGACGATTTCACGCCACAGCTGGCTGGAAGCCAACACGTTGGCTTTATCCACCGAGCAGACCTTTTTACCGCGCACCCGCGCCATGTCGAAACCGACACGGGCGATACGGCGGATTTCGCTCTCGCTGTACGGCAGCGTGTCGTAGGCCTGGCGTTCGCCATTTTCCAACTCGCGCACGCCCCGTGGCGAGCCGAAGTAGATACCGCCGGTCAGCTCGCGCACGATGAGGATATCCAGGCCCGCCACCACTTCCGGCTTGAGGCTCGACGCGTCGGCCAGTTGCGGGTAGAGGATGGCCGGGCGCAGGTTGCCGAACAGGCCCAGTTGCGCACGGATTTTCAGCAGGCCGCGCTCAGGGCGGATGTCACGCTCGATCTTGTCCCATTTCGGCCCACCCACGGCGCCGAGCAGCACGGCATCGGCAGCCCGGGCGCGGTCGAGGGTCTCGTCGGCCAGCGGCACGCCGTGCTTGTCGATGGCGGCGCCGCCGATCACATCGTGGCTCAGCTCGAAGCCCAGGTTGTACTTGCTGTTGGCAAGCTCAAGGACCTTGACCGCTTCGGCCATGATTTCCGGACCAATACCGTCGCCAGGGAGAATCAGAATCTGCTTGCTCATGCGTTCCTCATTTCATCAAGCGACCCGCCCGTGGGCAGGTCGGGAAAAATCAATCAGCGTTCGGCGAAGACCACCAGCACATCGGTGCTGAAGGTGCCGTCGGCTTGAATGTCGTAATAATCGCGCACTTCCTGGCCCATCGCCTGTTGCAGCTTAAGGATTGCCGCACGCAATACCTCTGGCGTGCGCATGCGCTCGACCCACGAGGTGTATTCCAGGCGCAAGCGCTGGCGACTGCTGTTGCGCACGTGCAGGCCAGCCTCACTCAACTGGCGCATCCACTCGGCGCCGGAGTAATCACGCACGTGGCTGGTGTCGCGCAGCACTTCGACGGTTTGCAGGTAAGTGTCCAACAGGGGGCTGCCCGGTGACAAGACATCCACAAATGCCGCCACGCCGCCCGGCTTGAGCACCCGGCGCACTTCACGCAGGGCCAGGCCGAGGTCGCTCCAGTGATGGGCCGAATAACGGCTGAATACGAAGTCGAACTCACCCTCGGCAAAGGGCAAGCACTCAGCGGCGCCGTGCACGGTGCGGATGTTGTCCAGGTTGCGGTCTTTGGCGGCGGCGGCCACCACGTCGAGCATAGGCTGGGACAAGTCGTAGGCCACCACTTCTTTGACCAGAGGCGCCACATGGAAGCTGACATGACCGGCACCGCAGCCCAGGTCCAGCAAGCGTGCAGCGCCCTGCCCGGCCAGCTCGGCCTGTAGCACAGCGAATTCGGTGCCCTGGGCGTGTACGGCGCTGCTCAGGTAGGCCGAGGCTTGCTCGCCGAATTGTTTTTGCACGACTTGGGTGTGGGCGGTGGTGGTCATGGTGGCTTTCCTTGGGGTTTGTGGTGGTTGCACTGGCGCTATCGCAGGCAAGCCAGCTCCCACCGTTGGAATGCACTCCAATGTGGGAGTCGGGCTTGCCCGCGATGGGGCCCGCACGGTTACCGCAAATCAGGCATCGCGAAACAACCAGGGCTGGCTCGCCCGGTGCCTGGTTTCAAACGCAGCAATCGCATCGCCGTCCTGCAAGGTCAGGCCGATGTCGTCCAGGCCGTTGATCAGGCAGTGCTTACGGAAGGCATCCACTTCAAAGTGGTACACCTTGCCGTCCGGGCGGGTCACGGTCTGCGCAGCCAGGTCCACCGTCAGTTGGTAGCCGACATTGGCCTCCACTTGCTGGAACAACTCGTCCACTTCCGCGTCGCTCAAGATGATCGGCAACAGGCCGTTCTTGAAGCTGTTGTTGAAGAAGATATCGGCGTAGCTCGGCGCGATGATGCTGCGAAAGCCGTACTCTTCCAGGGCCCACGGCGCGTGTTCACGGCTGGAGCCGCAACCGAAGTTTTCCCGGGCCAGCAACACGCTGGCACCTTGGTAACGCTCGGCGTTGAGCACAAAGTCCTTGTTCAGGGGGCGCTTGGAGTTGTCCTGGTAGGCGTAGCCCACGTCCAGGTAGCGCCACTCATCGAACAAGTTGGGGCCGAAACCGGTGCGCTTGATCGACTTCAAAAATTGCTTGGGGATGATCTGGTCGGTGTCCACATTGGCACGGTCCAACGGCGCTACAAGGCCTGTATGTTGGGTAAAAGCTCTCATCGGGTTTTCCTCAGATCAATTCGCGAACGTCGATGAAACGACCGTTGACGGCAGCAGCGGCGGCCATGGCCGGGCTCACCAGGTGGGTACGCCCACCCGCGCCCTGACGCCCTTCGAAGTTACGGTTGGAGGTCGATGCGCAATGCTCGCCCGACTCCAGGCGGTCCGGGTTCATCGCCAGGCACATCGAGCAGCCCGGCTCCCGCCATTCAAAACCGGCTTCGAGGAAAATTTTGTCCAGCCCTTCGGCTTCCGCCTGGGCTTTAACCAGCCCGGAACCTGGCACCACAATGGCTTGCTTGATAGTCGAGGCCACCTTGCGGCCCTTGGCGATCACCGCCGCGGCGCGCAGGTCTTCGATCCGCGAGTTGGTGCAGGAGCCGATAAATACACGGTCCAACTGGATATCAGTGATCGCCTGATTGGCGGTCAACCCCATGTATTTCAAGGCGCGCTCGATGGAGCCGCGCTTGACCAGGTCGGCCTCTTTGGCCGGGTCCGGCACGTTCTGGTCAACGGCCAAGACCATTTCCGGCGAAGTGCCCCAGCTGACTTGCGGCTTGATCTGCGCAGCGTCGAGTTCGACCACGGTGTCGAACACCGCATCGGCGTCGGAGACCAGGTCTTTCCAGGCTTCGACGGCGGCGTCCCAATCGGCGCCTTGCGGCGCGAAGGGGCGACCTTTGACGTATTCGACGGTTTTTTCGTCCGCCGCCACCATACCCACGCGGGCACCGGCTTCGATGGACATGTTGCAGATGGTCATGCGGCCTTCAATGGACAGGTCGCGGATAGCACTGCCGGCGAACTCGATGGCATGGCCGTTGCCGCCTGCGGTGCCGATCTTGCCGATCACGGCCAGTACGATGTCCTTGGCGGTCACGCCAAACGGCAATTGGCCTTCGACGCGCACCAGCATGTTTTTCATTTTCTTGGCCACCAGGCACTGGGTGGCAAACACGTGCTCCACCTCGGAAGTACCGATGCCGTGGGCCAGAGCGCCGAACGCGCCGTGGGTGGAGGTATGGGAGTCACCGCAGACCACGGTCATGCCCGGCAAGGTTGCGCCCTGCTCCGGGCCGATGACGTGGACGATGCCTTGGCGCACGTCGTTCATCTTGAATTCGGTGATGCCGTATTCGTCGCAATAGTCGTCAAGGGTCTGCACCTGCAACCGCGAGACCTGGTCGGCAATGGCTTCGATGCCGCCTTTGCGCTCAGGAGTGGTCGGCACGTTGTGGTCCGGCGTGGCGATGATGGAGTCGACGCGCCAAGGCTTGCGCCCGGCCAGTCGCAGGCCTTCGAACGCTTGGGGCGAGGTCACTTCATGGATGATGTGACGGTCGATATAGATCAGCGACGATCCATCATCGCGACGTTTCACTTCATGGGAATCCCAAAGCTTGTCGTAAAGCGTTTTGCCGGCCATCAGTCGGTCCTCATCAGCGGTGCTTCTATACGCCGGGCTTTTCAATAACCCTTTGGCTTGTGAGGCTGATGGTATGGCGCTACATTAAATAACTCAAATTCATATTTTTTATGCTTTGGATTACCAACTGGAATAGCACCATGGACCTGGCCAACCTAAACGCCTTTATCGCCATCGCCGAGACCGGCAGCTTCTCCGGCGCCGGCGAACGCCTGCACCTGACCCAGCCGGCCATCAGCAAGCGCATCGCCGGTCTGGAACAACAATTGAAGGTACGACTGTTCGACCGCCTGGGCCGCGAAGTCGGCCTGACCGAAGCCGGGCGGGCCTTGCTGCCCCGCGCCTATCAAATCCTCAACGTGCTGGACGACACCCGCCGGGCCCTGACCAACCTCACCGGCGAAGTCAGCGGCCGCCTCACCCTGGCCACCAGCCACCATATCGGCCTGCACCGCCTGCCACCGATTCTGCGCACCTTCACCCGGCAATACCCGAATGTGGCGCTGGATATTCAGTTTCTGGATTCAGAAGTGGCCTACGAAGAAATCCTCCACGGCCGTGCGGAAGTCGCAGTGATCACCCTGGCGCCAGAGCCCCACAACCTGGTACGCGCCACCCGGGTGTGGGACGACCCGCTGGATTTTGTGGTGGCGCCGGAACACAGCCTGATCAGCAACGGTTCCGTCAGCCTGGCGGATATAGCCGGGCATCCGGCGGTGTTTCCCGGAGGCAATACCTTTACCCACCATATTGTCAGCCGCCTGTTCGAGGCGCAGGGCCTGATGCCCAATATCGCGATGAGTACTAACTACCTGGAAACCATCAAGATGATGGTCTCCATCGGTCTGGCCTGGAGTGTGTTACCACGCACCATGCTCGACGATCAGGTGGCAAGTATCGCTTTGCCGGGCATACAGCTCAGTCGCCAGCTAGGCTATATCGTGCACACCGAAAGGACGCTGTCGAACGCTGCGCGGGCTTTCATGAGCCTGTTGGATGCACAGGTCGATCTGCCAGGATTATCGGCATGACACCGTGCGGGCCAAGGGTTTGGGTCAAACCGCGCGGTTTTCTCAATGAGCCAAGGCCCTTTGATAATGCGCAACCCCCTTGACCCGATTCCACCCCTGCCCCGCATCTACGCCCTGGACCCTCAAGCGGCGGAACAAAGCTGGGACAGTGCCCCGCAGCTGCTGGCGGCCCTCAATGCCGCGCGGCTGGGTGCCTGGTGCTGGGAAATCGACACAGGAAGAATCAGTTGGTCACGGGGCACCCAGGCGCTATTCGGCTTTGACCCGCGCCAGCCTCTGCCCAAGGACCTGGACTACCTCGACCTGCTGGCCCCGCAAGACAGCGCGCGGGTGGTGCGCGGCTTTCATGCGGTGCTCGCCGGAGAGCCCTTCGACCGCGCCATGCACCACCGCATCCAATGGCCCGATGGCAGCCTGCACTGGCTGGAAATCAGCGGCAACCTGGCCCCCGACAAAGCCGGACGGCGACGCATGATCGGGGTGATCCGCGAGATCACCCACCAACGCGACCGTGAACATGCCCTCAGCCATTCTGAAAAGCGCTTCGCCACACTCTTCCACCTGTGCCCGAACATGGTGCTGCTGACGCGTCAGGCCGACGGCTTGATCAGCGAAGCCAACCAGTATTTCGAGATGCTGTTCGGCTGGCCAGTGGCCGATGCCATCGGCCGCACCACCCTGGAACTGGGCCTGTGGTGCCATCCGGAACAGCGGGCGCTGCTGGTCAAGGCCACCCAGCGCAAAGGCGAACCCATCACCATGGAAGTGCAGTTCTGCGCCAGCAACGGCCAGATCCATGACGGCACCCTCAGCGCACAAAAGGTCGAACTGGACGGCGAGGCGTACCTGATCAGCACGTTCCTGGACACCACCGAACGTAAAAACGCCGAGCAAGCACTCAAGGACAGCCAGGAGCGCCTGGACCTGGCTCTGGATTCCGCGCAACTGGGCACCTGGGATTGGCACATCCCCAGCGGCATGCTCTACGGCTCGGCGCGTGCCGCCCAGTTGCACGGGCTGGAACCCGCGCCGTTCCATGAATCCTTCGATGCGTTTTTTGAGGGCATGTCCGATGAAGACCGCGAGGGTATGCGCCATGCGTACCGCAGTTTGCGCGAAGGCCCGGACGGCAACTATCAGTTGACCTACCGCGTGCAAATGGAAGACGGCAGCCCGCGTTACCTGGAGAGCCGCGCACGCCTGTATCGCGATGAGTCAGGCAAGCCCCTGCGCATGGCCGGCACCTTGCTGGATATCACCGACCAGGTCGAGCGCGAGCAACGGCTGACCGCCTCGGAGGAAAAGTTCGCCAGCCTGTTCCAGGCCAGCCCCGACCCGATCTGCGTCACCTGCCTGGACAGCGGCGCGTTCATCGAGATCAACCCGGCGTTTACCCAGACGTTTGGCTTTACAGCCGCCGAAGTACTCGACAAAAGCGCCGAACAAATCGGCCTGTGGGACGACTCCAGCAAGCGCCTGCAACGCATCGAGCAGGTGATTCGCGAGCAGGCCCTGAGCAATGTGGCCATCGTGGTGCATCACAAGGACGGCCAAAGCCTGACTTGCATGATTTCCAGCCGTTTAATCAAGGTCAGCGACCAGCCGTGCATCGTCACCACGCTGCGCGATATTACCCAACAGCAACGCTCGGAAGCCGCACTCAAGGCCAGCGAAGAGAAGTTCGCCAAGGCGTTCCACTCCAGCCCCGATGCGATTTCCATCACCGAGCGCGACACCGGCCGCTATGTGGAGGTCAACGATGGCTTTTGCCGCCTGACCGGTTACCGCACCGAAGAGGCCATCGGCCTGACCCTGTACCAGATCGGCATCTGGGCCGACGAAAACCAACGCGCCGCACTGTTGGCCGAGTTGCAGATCAAGGGGCGCATTCACCACCTGGAAATGCTCTGGCGCAACAAGCGTGGCGAGGTACTGGCGGTGGAGGTCTCGGTGGAGCCGATCACCTTGAATGAAACCCCCTGCCTGCTGCTGACCGCACGGGATGTGAGCCTATTGAAGAACGCCCAGGCACAAATCCGGCACCTGGCCTATCACGACCCGCTGACCAACCTGCCGAACCGCGCACTGCTGATGGACCGCCTGAGCCAGCAGATCGCCCTGCTCAAGCGCCACAACCTGCGCGGCGCCCTGCTGTTTCTGGACTTGGACCACTTCAAGCACATCAACGACTCCCTCGGCCACCCCGTTGGCGATACCGTGTTGAAAATCGTCACCGCGCGCCTGGAAGCCAGCGTGCGCATGGAGGACACCGTGGCGCGCTTGGGCGGCGATGAGTTTGTGGTATTGCTCAGCGGCCTGGAGGGCACCCGCCAGACGGTCAGCAGCCAAGTGCAAGCGCTGGCCGATACCCTGCGCGAATTGCTCTCGGAGCCGATGTTTCTCGACGGTCATCGGCTGCAGGTCACACCCAGCATCGGCGTGGCACTGATCCCCGACCACGGCACCACACCCGCCGATTTGCTCAAGCGCGCCGACATCGCCCTGTACCGCGCCAAGGACTCCGGGCGCAACACCACGCAGATGTTCCACAACAGCATGCAAAGAACCGCTAGCGAACGCCTGCGCATGGAGACTGACTTGCGCCTGGCCTTGTCACGCGGCGAATTCAGCGTGCATTACCAGCCCCAGGTGGATGCGCGCGGCAACCGGATAGTCGGCGCCGAGGCCCTGGTGCGCTGGCAGCACCCACAATTGGGCGCGCAGTCACCGGCGGAATTTATCAAGGTATTGGAAGACAGCGGCCTGATCCTGGAGGTCGGCACCTGGATTCTCGATGAAGCCTGCGGCGCCTTTGCCCAGTTGATTGCCGATGGCCTGGTAGACCCGCTCAATTTCAGCCTGTGCGTGAATATCAGCCCCCGGCAGTTTCGCCAGAACGACTTTGTGGAACGGGTGGAGCACAGCCTCAAGCAACACGGCCTGCCGTTCAGCCTGCTGAAACTGGAAATCACCGAAGGCATCGTGATCCAGAACCTGGACGATACCGTGGTGAAGATGCGTCGCCTGAAAAAACTCGGCGTGAGCTTTGCAATGGATGATTTCGGCACCGGCTACTCATCCTTGACCTACCTCAAGCGCTTGCCGGTGGATGCGCTGAAGATCGATCAGTCGTTCGTGCGCGATGCGACCCACGACCCCAATGATGCAGAAATCATCCGCGCCATTGTGGCCATGGCGCGCAGCCTGAACCTGGAAGTCATCGCCGAGGGGGTGGAAACCCTGGAGCAACTGGCGTTCCTGCAAAAGCTCGGCTGCCATTTATTCCAGGGCTATTTGCACAGCCGACCGTTGCCGATCGAGGGGTTCAGGCAACTGCTGGAGTAAGGCTGCCGGTTAAACGGCTGTTGGATGCGGCATACCCAGCAGGCGGCTGACTTGGTTCAAGTCCGTCTCCCGGCGTAGGGCCGTGAACAACTCCACCGCTTGCGGGTAGTTGCGCGTGAGCATCGCCAGCCACTGTTTCAAGCGGCCGGGCGCCTGCTTCTCCGTCAGTTGCGCCACCGACTGACGCCAGAACTCCTGAAGCATCGGCTGCATCTGCGCCCAGGTCATCTCGACCACCTCTTCGCCGGCCTTGGCCGCCACAATCTGCCGCGCCAGATCGGGCCGCGCCACCAGGCCACGGCCCAGCATGATGTCTTCGGCGCCGCTGATTTCGCGGCAGCGTTTCCAGTCTTCGACGCTCCAGATATCGCCATTGGCAAACACCGGCACCTTGACCACGTCCTGCACCCGCGGGATCCACTCCCAATGAGCCGGCGGCTTGTAGCCATCGGCCTTGGTGCGTGCATGCACCACGATATGCGCAGCGCCGCCCTCGGCCAGGGCCGTGGCGCACACCAGCGCGCCATCCGGGCTGTCGAAGCCCAGGCGCATCTTGGCGGTCACGGGAATATGCGCCGGTACGGCACGACGCACATGCTCGACGATCTGGTTGAGCAGCTCCGGCTCCTTGAGCAGCACCGCGCCACCTCGGGATTTATTCACGGTCTTGGCCGGACACCCGAAGTTCAGGTCGATGACCTCAGAGCCCAGCTCACAGGCCAGGGCGGCATTTTCCGCCAGGCACACCGGGTCAGAACCGAGCAACTGCACCCGCAACGGCACACCCGCCGCCGTGTGGGCACCGTGCAGCAGTTCAGGCGCGAGCTTGTGGAAATAGGCAGGCGTGAGCAGGCGGTCGTTGACCCGGATAAATTCGGTCACGCACCAGTCGATACCGCCCACGTGGGTCAACACGTCCCGCAGGATGTTGTCGACCAACCCCTCCATGGGCGCCAAAGCAATTTGCATGGAAAACACTCAACAAAAATCGTGGCGCAGTTTACTGGGTTTCCAGCGGCAACCGTTAACCCCCTGTCAGGGCGGGGCCGTAACCTTCAATAAACTCGGCGGGCATGCGCTTGGGCTTGCCGCTGGACAACTCAATACATACGAAGGTTGTTTGCGCGCGCAGCAGGGTCGCGCCGTCACGGGGGCGTACCAGTTGGAAACGGCGGGTCATCTTCAGGCGCTGGTCCCAGTCGACGATCCAGGTGGCCAGTTGTAACTCATCGCCCTCATAGCCTGCCGCCAGGTAGTCGATCTCATGGCGTACCACGGCCATGGCGCGGTCGAGGCGGCGGTATTCGGTGAGGTCCAGCCCCAGGCGCTGGGAATGGCGCCAGGCACAACGCTCCAGCCATGAGACGTACACCGCATTATTGGCGTGCCCCAGGCCGTCGATGTCCTCAGCCGCAACCTGCAGATCGATGATGAACGGCGTTGCCAAATCCCAGCCCATGCCTTGCTCCAGTCGATTGATGTCGGCGGGGCAGTGTATCAGGCGATCTGGCGCTCCTGTAGACGGCAGCCGGCCAATAGGGCGAGCACAGCATCGATGACCTGCGGGTCGGCGAGCACTTTCTGGTGGCCGCCCTGCTCCAGGCGCAGCAGGCGGCTGTCGAACCAGGCTTCGTGAATGGCTTGAGCCGCCCTGACCGGAACAAAGGTGTCGTCTTCGGCGTGGACGATCAGGCCGGGAATGTTCAGTTGGTAGTGGGCCACGTCCAAATGCTTGAGCGCCATGCCCATGCTCAACTCCACCTCTTGGATAAAGGCTGAGCGCGCCCGTGGCGGCAAGCCGACCATGCGGGTGAACCCGCGTAGCACATCCAGAAAGCGCGACGGTGCGGCAATGCTGACCAATGCCTGCGTACGCAACCCCAACTGCACCGCCAACATCGCACTGGCGCCGCCCATGGAATGGCCGACCACCGCATACAGCGGCGGCAGCTCGGCCGCCGCCTCAAGCATGGCGCGGGCAAACAGCAGTACATGGGCTTCACGCCCTGGCGACCGGCCGTGAGCGGGACCGTCCAGGGCAATTACCGAATAGCCGTTGTCGACCAACGCCGTGATCAAGCTAGCGAACTGGGTGGGCCGGCCTTCCCAGCCATGCATCAGCAGCACCGCCGGGCCATGCCCCCATCGCAACGCCGACAGGCCGAAACGCAGGGTGATGCGCTCCGACTGGGCCAACAGCGGCAACTCCCAGTCACGCGGCGGAAGATCGCGCGGGGTCATGAAGGTGCGACGCATCTTGCTGGCGACCGCATGCGGCGCAAGGCGCCCCACCGTGCCATTGAAACCACGAACCCAGGTCAATGCGCCCATCTCGCGTCCCCTTTTTCAGCGTACCGCCGACTTGGCCGCACGTATCACCCGATCCGATAACTCGCCCGGCCCCAGCGCCCGCGCCAGGGTCAGCCCCCCGACCATCAAGGCCATGTCCGCCAGGGCTTTGTCGATCTCTTCAGGGCTGCCGGCCAGTTGCGCAGCCATCAACTCGACGTGCTCGTTCAAGACCTCGCGAAAAGCATCCGGCAAGCGCCCCATCTCCCCCACCGTCGCGGGCAACGGGCAGGCCTGGGTCGTGGAGTCGCGGTGCTTGCGTGACAGATAAAACGCGGCGACCAACGTGCGACGCTCTTCGCCGGTCAGCTGGTCATCCAAGTCATCGATGGAGGCGCGGCGCTGCGCCAACAACTGGTTGAACGCTTCCAGCATCAGTGCGTCTTTGCTTTCAAAATGCGCGTAGAAGCCTCCTACCGTCAGCCCAGCCGCCCCCATCACTTCGCCCACACTGGGCTCAGCCGGGCCACGCTGGATCAACGCCGCGCTGGCAGCCTGCAAAATACGTTCGCGGGTTTGCGCTTTTTTATCGCTCATCGAAGCCTCCGTCTCTCATGGGGTTTAATATTATTACCATAATAATATTTGGCAAGCGACAAGCACGACCGCCGGTCAGAACAGAAAAATGGGTAATAAAGGAGGGAATTGGCCAAACGCCAGACAAACAAAAGGGCCATTCAATAATTGAATGACCCTTAAAAATCCCGCAGAGCGGGTAATCGTGGCGTCCCCTAGGGGACTCGAACCCCTGTTACCGCCGTGAAAGGGCGGTGTCCTAGGCCACTAGACGAAGGGGACACAAACCTTCTATACAACTGATCAGCGCTGAGAACTGATCGATTCAAGGACGGTGTGGCCGGAACCTTGAACCTGTAAAATTGGTGGAGCTAAACGGGATCGAACCGTTGACCTCTTGCATGCCATGCAAGCGCTCTCCCAGCTGAGCTATAGCCCCGGATTTTTCGTCTCGCGACGCAGCAGACCTTTCGAGCTGCTTGTTGAAACTGGCGTCCCCTAGGGGACTCGAACCCCTGTTACCGCCGTGAAAGGGCGGTGTCCTAGGCCACTAGACGAAGGGGACAAAACCTTCTGTACATCTGATCAGAGCTGAGACCTGATCAATTCAAGGACGGTGTGGCCGGAACCTTGAACCTGTAAATTGGTGGAGCTAAACGGGATCGAACCGTTGACCTCTTGCATGCCATGCAAGCGCTCTCCCAGCTGAGCTATAGCCCCTCATCGGTGAGGACGGGGCGAATCTTAATGGCGGTTTGGAAACGTGTCAAATTTATTTTCAACAATTTCCAAAATTTTTTGCCGGGATAACAATCACTTACCGACGAAACCCCGAAAAACCGGGGTTTCGTGCCCTAAGCGGCCTGCTTAAACGATAGCGCCCAGCAGCTTTTCCCATTCCTTGTTTTCTTTCTTCGATACACCCCCAAGCAAATCAAGGGCTTGGCGTAGACGGAAACGAGTCAAGTCCGGGCCGAGAATTTCCATCGCATCAAGCACCGACACCGAACTGGCCTGCCCGGTGATTGCGGCAAACATCAGCGGCATGGCATCGCGCAGTTTCAGCTCCAGGGATTCCACCACCGCCTGGATGGTCGCGGTGATCGCATCCTTCTCCCACTGACGCAGGCTTTCAAGCTTCCACAGAATCAACTGCATCAGCTGGCGCACCTGATCACCGGAAAGCTTCTTGGACTCGAACAGCTTGGGATCGGGATTCACGCCACCAGCAAAGAAGAAACTGGCCAAGGGTGCGACCTGGCTGAACGTCTCTACCCTGCCCTGCACCAACGGCGCAATTTTCATCATGTACTCGGGGTTCAATGCCCACTGCTGCACACGGGAGGCAAACTCCTCCACGGGCAAGTCACGCAGCCACTGACCATTGAGCCACGACAGCTTCTCGATATCGAAGATCGGCCCACCGAGGGAGACGCGGGACAGGTCGAAGTTGTCGACCATTTCCTGCAGCGAGAACTTCTCGCGCTCGTCCGGCATAGACCAGCCCATGCGACCCAGGTAGTTGAGCATCGCCTCAGGCATAAAGCCCATGCGCTCGTAGAACGTCACCGACGTCGGGTTCTTACGTTTGGACAGCTTGCTCTTGTCCGGGTTACGCAGCAGCGGCATGTAGCACAGCTGCGGTTGCTCCCAGCCGAAATATTCGTACAGCAGGATCAGTTTCGGCGCCGATGGCAGCCACTCTTCGCCGCGCAGCACATGGGTGATGCCCATCAGATGGTCATCGACCACGTTGGCCAGGAAGTACGTCGGCAAGCCGTCGGTCTTCATCAGCACCTGCATGTCCATGCGGTCCCACGGGATTTCGACGTCACCGCGCAGCATGTCCGGCACCACGCATACGCCTTCGCTTGGCACTTTCATACGAATGACGTGAGGCTCACCGGCGGCCAGGCGCGCAGCCACTTCTTCCTTGGGCAACAGCAGCGCACGGCCATCGTAGCGCGGAGTTTCGCCACGGGCCTGTTGCTCGGCGCGCATCTGGTCCAGTTCTTCGGCGGTGCAGAAGCACGGGAAGGCATGGCCCATATCGACCAGTTGCTGGGTGTACTGCTTGTAAATGTCGCTGCGCTCGCTCTGGCGATACGGGCCATGCGGGCCGCCGACATCCGGACCTTCAGCCCAGGTAATGCCCAACCAGCGCAGGGCATCGAAAATCTGCTGTTCGGACTCACGGGTGGAGCGCAGTTGATCGGTGTCTTCGATCCGCAGGATGAACTCACCGCCATGCTGCTTGGCAAAGCAGTAGTTGAACAGGGCGATGTAAGCAGTACCGACGTGGGGATCCCCAGTAGGCGATGGCGCAATGCGCGTGCGGACGGTGGTCATGGCAGGTCTCGAATGGGCGATATAACTGAAAATTGAAACAAGGGGCGAATGGTAACAGCCTGGGTGATTTCTGGAAAACCGAGGCGCGGCCATCGCAGGCAAGCCAGCTCCCACATTGACCGTGTTCACAGATCAATGTGGGAGCCGGGCTTGGCCGCGATGAAGCCAGCCCAATCTACGCAAATCAAACAGCCAACAGACGCTCACGCAACTTGCCAATCTCATCACGCGTCTGCGCCGCCGCTTCAAACTCCAGATCCCGCGCCAGCTGGTACATTTTTTCTTCCAACTGCCGAATCCGCTTGGTGATCTCACTCGGCGAGCGCAGTTCGTTCTCGTACTTGGCACTTTCCTCGGCAGCCTTGGCCATGCCCTTGCGCTTCTTGCTGCGCGAGCCGGGCACGGTGGCGCCTTCCATGATGTCGGCAACGTCCTTGAACACGCCCTTGGGGGTGATGCCGTGTTCCAGGTTGAACGCGATCTGCTTGTCGCGACGACGCTGGGTCTCGCCAATCGCACGCTCCATGGAACCGGTGATGCGGTCCGCATACAGGATCGCCCGCCCATTGAGGTTACGCGCCGCTCGGCCGATGGTCTGGATCAGCGAGCGTTCGGAGCGCAGGAAGCCCTCCTTGTCCGCATCCAGGATCGCCACCAGCGACACTTCCGGCATGTCCAGGCCTTCGCGCAGCAGGTTGATCCCCACCAGCACATCGAAGGTGCCCAGGCGCAGGTCGCGGATGATTTCCACGCGTTCCACAGTGTCGATGTCCGAGTGCAGGTAACGCACGCGCACGCCGTGGTCGGCCAGGTAATCAGTCAAGTCTTCGGACATGCGCTTGGTCAGAGTGGTGACCAGCACCCGCTCTTCCAGGGCCACGCGCTTGTTGATTTCCGAGAGCAAGTCGTCGACCTGGGTCAGCGCGGGGCGGATTTCGATTTCCGGGTCCACCAGGCCAGTGGGACGTACCAGTTGCTCGATGACGCGGCCCGCGTGCTCGGCTTCATAGTTGCCGGGCGTAGCGGAGACGAAGATGGTCTGCGGGCTGATGGCTTCCCACTCGTCAAAGCGCATCGGCCGGTTGTCCAGCGCCGACGGCAGGCGGAAACCGTATTCCACCAGGGTTTCCTTGCGCGAACGGTCGCCCTTATACATGGCGCCCACCTGCGGCACGCTGACGTGGGATTCGTCGATCACCAGCAAGGCGTCCGGCGGCAGGTAGTCATAGAGCGTCGGTGGCGGCGCCCCGGAGTCACGGCCCGACAGGTAACGCGAGTAGTTTTCGATGCCGTTGCAGTAACCCAGTTCCAGGATCATCTCCAGGTCGAAGCGAGTGCGCTGCTCCAGGCGCTGGGCTTCCACCAGCTTATTGTTGGAGCGCAAGTATTCCAGGCGCTCGGCCAGCTCGACCTTGATGCCCTCGATGGCGCCCATCAAGGTTTCGCGTGGGGTCACGTAATGGCTTTTGGGGTAGAAGGTGAAGCGTGGCAGCTTGCGGATCACTTCACCGGTCAACGGGTCGAAGGCTGACAGGCTTTCGACCTCATCATCGAACAGCTCGATGCGAATCGCTTCCAGGTCGGATTCCGCCGGGTAGATGTCGATCACATCGCCGCGCACCCGGAAGGTGGCGCGGGCAAAATCCATGTCGTTACGGGTGTACTGCAGGCTCGCCAGGCGCCGCAGCAATTCGCGCTGGTCGAGTTTGTCACCACGGTCGACGTGCAGCACCATCTTCAGATAGGTTTCCGGGCTGCCCAAGCCGTAGATGCACGACACCGTGGTGACGATGATCGCGTCTTTGCGCTCCAGCAGTGCCTTGGTGGCCGACAGGCGCATCTGCTCGATGTGGTCGTTGATCGACGCATCCTTCTCGATAAAGGTATCGGACGACGGCACATAGGCTTCGGGCTGGTAGTAGTCGTAGTAGGAAACGAAATACTCCACCGCGTTGTTCGGGAAGAACGCCTTGAACTCGCCATAGAGCTGCGCCGCCAGGGTTTTGTTCGGCGCCAGCACCAGGGTCGGGCGGTTGGTCTGGGCGATCACGTTGGCGATGCTGAAGGTCTTGCCGGACCCGGTCACCCCAAGCAGCGTCTGGTGCGCCAGGCCGGCTTCAATGCCTTCGACCATCTGACGAATGGCTTCCGGTTGATCGCCGGCGGGTTCAAAACGGGTAACGAGCTGGAAATCCGACATAACGTACCTCGTGAAGTCACCCCAGACTCGACACCGCCAGGGACGAAATAGCTCAGCAACCCGCGAATAATCATCGCAGGTTGCAGGAAAAAACCATGATAGCTGTAGAAGTGGTGTCAAATGTGACGGGTTTCAAGGCCGTCGTCCTACACGACCTTGCTCGCCAATGTTGCAATAAGACTAACGGTCAGCAAATAAACCGAAAAACATGGCCGAAAAGCCGTTTCCGTTGTCGCTCTCAGCCGTGATGGCCTCTATACTAGCTCCCCGTTTGTGCACCGCTCTAGTGCATTCGGCTGGAGCGCGACACGTCCCTCCTACCCCCCATAGAGCTGCCGCAAAAATGAGCCTGTTCTCCGCTGTCGAAATGGCACCACGCGATCCAATCCTGGGCCTCAACGAAGCATTCAACGCCGACACACGAACCACCAAGGTGAACCTTGGCGTGGGCGTTTACTGCAACGAGGAGGGGAAGATTCCACTCTTGCGTGCCGTTGCCGAAGCGGAAGCCATTCGTGTGGCGCAACATGCCGCCCGTGGCTACTTGCCAATCGACGGCATCGTGGCGTACGACCAGGCCGTGCAAAAGCTGCTGTTTGGCGCTGAGTCGCCGCTGTTGAGCGCCGGCCGTGTGATTACCGCCCAGGCCGTGGGCGGCACAGGCGCGCTGAAAATCGGCGCCGACTTCCTCAAGCAATTGCTGCCCAACGCCGTCGTCGCCATCAGCGACCCAAGCTGGGAAAACCACCAGGCGCTGTTTGAAAAAGCCGGTTTCCCGGTGCAGGCCTACCGCTACTACGACGCCGCCACCCACGACGTGAACCGTGCCGGCCTGCTCGAAGACCTCAACGCCCTGCCGCCACAGTCCATCGTGGTGCTGCACGCCTGCTGCCATAACCCGACCGGCGTCGACCTCAGCCCGGCCGACTGGCAAAACGTGCTGGACGTGGTCAAGGCCAAGAACCTGGTGCCGTTCCTCGACATGGCCTACCAGGGCTTCGGCGACGGCATCCACGAAGACGCCGCCGCGGTGCGCTTGTTCGCGGAATCAGGCTTGACCTTCTTTGTGTCCAGCTCGTTCTCCAAGTCGTTCTCGCTGTATGGCGAACGCGTAGGCGCGCTGTCGATCGTCAGCGAGTCCAAGGAAGAAAGCGCGCGCATCCTGTCCCAGGTCAAGCGTGTGATCCGCACCAACTACTCCAACCCGCCCACCCACGGCGCAGCCATCGTTGCCGCAGTGTTGAACAACCCTGAGCTGCGCGCCCAGTGGGAAGCCGAGCTGGCCGAGATGCGCCTGCGCATTCGCGGTATGCGCGAGCAGATGGTGGCCGAACTGGCCAAGGCGGCTCCAGGCCATGACTTCAGCTTCGTCGGTCGCCAGCGCGGGATGTTCTCCTACTCCGGTTTGAGCGTTGAGCAAGTCACCCGTCTGCGCAGCGAGTTTGGTATCTACGCACTGGATACCGGCCGTATCTGCGTAGCGGCGCTGAACCAATCGAACATTGGTGCCGTGACCAAGGCGATTGTCGAGGTGCTGTAAGCAAGCCGGCAAACGTAAGACGAAGGGGGAAGCCACTGGCTTCCCCCTTTTTATTGGCGAACACACTAGACTGAACGCCGACTGCCTCTTTGCTGCGAGAACCCTAATGAGAAACGATGACCTGGACCTGCGCGCCGACCGCGACGAACTGCACGACTACGCCCCACGCGCACCGCAAGCCAAGCGCCAGAAGAGCCTGGTGTTGCAGGTTGCGCTGGGAGTATTCCTCGGTGGGTTGGCGTTATGGCTGGTACAACTGGGCGCGACGGCAATCATGGCCAAACTGGCCATGGGCACCCTGCAGTTCGGCGGCTGATGTACGACACCTGTGGGAGCTGGCTTGCCTGCGATAGAGGCGGTTCAGTTAAAGATTCATTGACTGACACTCCGCTATCGCAGGCCAGCTCCCACATTTGATCTAGGATGCTGGCAGATTGCGTTCTTCCAGCAGTTTTACGAAGCTGTTCAAGCTTTGTGACACCGTGCCCCGCCGCCAGATCAGCCAGGTATTCAAGATACGGAATGTGTCGGGCAGCGGCCACACACTCACCGCCGCACACCCCGGCATACTCTCCAGCATGCTGCGTGGCATCAGCGCCAGCCCGGCCCCGGCGCTGACACAGGCCAACATGCCGTGGTACGACTCGATCTCGAAGATCCTGCCCGGCACCGCGCCATCCTGTGAGAACCAGCGTTCGAAGTGATGCCGGTAAGAGCAGTTGGAGCGAAACGTATAGATGTTCTCGCCATTCACATCCTGGCCGCGGGTGATCGGCGCGTGATGCAGTGGCGCAATCACCACCATCTCTTCCTCGAACACCGCCACACCCTCTAGCGTGGAATGCAGCACCGGCCCATCGACAAAGGCCGCCGTCAGCCGGCCCGACAGCACACCTTCGATCATGGTGCCCGAGGGACCCGTGCTCAGGTCTAGCTCGACCTTGGTGTATTGCTGGTTATACGCCGCCAGTAACGCAGGTATACGCACGGCCGCCGTGCTCTCCAGCGAGCCCAGGGCAAAGGCGCCTTGGGGCTCCTCCCCCGCCACCGTCGCACGGGCTTCTTGCACAAGGTCGAGAATGCGCCGCGTATAGCCAAGGAAATTCCACCCGGCCGGCGACAGGCGCAAGCGGCTTTTCTCGCGGATAAACAACTCCACGCCCAGGTCCTGCTCCAGTTGTTTGATGCGCGTGGTGAGGTTCGATGGCACGCGATGAATCAACTGCGCGGCGGCGCTGATGCTGCCTTGCTCGGCAACGGCCTTGAAGATTTCCAGTTGCACAAGATCCAAATCATTCTCCAATCATGTACATGATCGTTCCCACGCTCTGCGTGGGAACGCTGCCTCGGACGCTCCGCGTCCGATCGTTGGCGCATAGGTCTTTGACGCGGAGCGTCATGGGATGCATTCCCACGCAGAGCGTGGGGACGAGCTTAGGCCAAACATTCTCGTAATGAGAATATATTGCTTAATATTATTCAGTTTCCAGAAAACATACAGCCCCGTACGCTGGCCCCATTCCACTCATTCAGCCGGACGGTGCCATGAACAATGCTATCTCCCACCAGACCCACGCCCTGTCGATCAACCCCGCCAGCGGCGAAACAGTCGGCAGCTACCCCTACGAAAGCGCAGAACAGCTGAACGCCGCCCTCGCCCGCTCGACCGATGCCTTCCGCACCTGGCGCCGCACGCCTGTGAGCCAGCGCGCCGAATACCTGCTGGCCCTGGCTGCCGCCCTGCGTGAGCAAGCTGAAGACATGGCGCAAATGATCACCCTGGAAATGGGCAAACCCATCGCCCAGGCCCGCGCCGAAATCGAAAAGTGCGCCCAACTGAGCGAATGGTACGCCGCCCACGGCCCGGCCATGCTCGCCCCGGAGCCCACCCTGGTGGACAACGGCAGCGCCCGGATCGAATACCGCCCACTGGGCCCGATCCTCGCGGTAATGCCGTGGAACTTCCCGGTATGGCAAGTACTGCGCGGCGCGGTGCCGACCCTGCTTGCCGGCAACACCTACGTGCTCAAACATGCGCCCAACGTAATGGGCAGCGCCTACCTGATCCAGCAAGCGTTGCGCAAAGCCGGTTTTGCCGAAGGCGTGTTTGAAGTCATCAACGTAACCCAGGACGGCGTGTCCACCGCCATCGCCGACCCACGCATCGCCGCCGTGACGCTCACCGGCAGCGTGCGTGCCGGCATCGCCATCGGCTCACAGGCCGGGGCCGCGTTGAAGAAATGCGTGCTGGAACTGGGCGGCTCCGACCCCTTTATCGTGCTCAACGACGCTGACCTCGACGCCGCCGTACAAGCCGCCGTCATCGGCCGCTTCCAGAACAGCGGCCAAGTCTGCGCCGCCGCCAAGCGCTTGATCATCGAAGCGGGCGTGGTTGAAGCCTTCACCGCCAAATTCCTCGAAGCCAGCCGCGCCCTGGTAATGGGGGACCCCACCTCGACCGCCGCCTATATCGGCCCCATGGCGCGTTTTGATCTGCGTGACGAACTGCACGGCCAGGTCCAGGCGACCCTGGAAGAAGGCGCCACGCTGCTGTTGGGTGGCCATAAAGTCGCGGGCGCGGGCAATTACTACGAACCGACCGTACTGGCCGACGTTACCGACCAAATGACGTCGTTCAAACAGGAACTGTTCGGCCCCGTGGCCTCGATCATCACCGCCCGCGACGCCGAGCACGCCGTGGCGCTGGCCAATGACAGCGAGTTTGGCCTGACCGCGAGCATCTTCACCAGCGACTCGGCAAAGGCGCGGGCTATTGCCGATCAGTTGGAAACCGGCGGGGTCTTTGTCAACGCGTTCAGCGTCTCAGACCCGCGGGTGGCGTTTGGCGGCGTGAAGAAAAGCGGGTTCGGCCGCGAGCTGTCGCACTTCGGCGTACGCGAGTTCTGCAATGCGCAGACGGTGTGGCTGGATCGCAAGTAAAGCTGCAACGGCTAGGCATCGTCGGTGCGCGCATCGAACGCCGCCTGCGCCTGCAGCACCGCTTCCGAATGGCTGAGCGTCCAGGCGTAAAGCGCCTTGAACGGCTCTTCCAGCGTCCCCCCCAGCGGCGTAATGCTGTACTCCACCGCCACCTGCGAAGACGCGATGACCCGGCGCGCCAGAATGCCACTGCGCTCAAGACGGCGCAGGCTCTGGGTCAGAGCTTTTTGCGTGATGCCGTCCAGGCGACGCCTGATTTCATTGAAGCGCAACGGTTTTTCGCACAAAGAGCCCAGTATCAGCACCGACCACTTGTCGGTGATCTGATCAAGCAATAATCGGCTGGAGCAATCGGCTTTGAATACCTTCACGGTACCGTCTTGAGTCAGCGCCGGGTCATGATCGAGCATGTGGTTTCCTCTGGGATACCTGATAGCTTTAAAGTGCCTAATTGATATTAGGTATACACAATATACTATCAAGACTCATTTCAAATGGAGTCTCTGGCAATGAGTGTTACGAATCTGGATGCTTTGTTTCAGCCATTTGCGCTGAAATCCCTGGCCCTGAAAAATCGCATCGTCATGGCACCCATGACCCGTTCGTTTTCCCCCACCGGTGTACCAGAAGAAAACGTCGCCGCCTATTATCGCCGACGTGCCGAACACGACGTCGGGCTGATTCTCTCAGAAGGCACCGCCATTGATCGCCCCGGCGCACGTAACGACCCCGGCGTCCCGCTGTTCCATGGCGACCGGGCATTGGCGGGCTGGAAACAGGTCATCGACGGCGTGCATGCGGCAGGCGGCAAAATGGGGCCGCAAATCTGGCATGTCGGATCGGTGGGCAATCCCTTCAACGACTGGGCGCCCGAGACAGGTATCGAAGGCCCTTCCGGCCTCGCCGCACCCAGTACGCCACGCGGTGACGCGATGAGTGATGAAGCCATCGCCGATACGATTGCGGCTTACGCCAAGGCGGCTGCCGACTCCAAACGGTTAGGGTTTGATACCGTTGAAATACACGGTGCACACGGTTACTTACTCGATCAGTTCTTCTGGGAAGGCACCAATCAGCGTCCCGACCAGTTCAATGGCGCATCCATCAAGGAGCGCTCGCGTTTCGCCGCAGAGGTGGTCAAGGCGATACGTGCAGCAGTAGGCCCGGCGTTCCCCGTGATATTGCGGGTGAGCCAGTGGAAGCAGCAGGATTACAGCGCGCGCCTGGTGACCACGCCGAACGCCATGTCGGACTGGCTGGTGCCGTTGGTGGAAGCGGGTGTCGATATCCTGCATTGCTCACAACGGCGTTTCTGGGAAGCCGAATTTCCCGAACTGGATGGCGAGCAGGGGCTGAACTTCGCCGGCTGGGCCAAGAAACTCACCGGCGCGGCGACCATCAGCGTGGGCTCGGTCGGCCTGTCCGGGGACTTTCTTGCCGCCTTCGGAGGCGAAAGCTCTCAACCCGCCAGCCTGGATAATCTAGTGCCCAGGCTTGAACGCGAAGAATTTGACCTCATCGCCGTTGGCCGCGCATTACTGAGCGACCCACAGTGGGCCAGCAAAATTCGCACGGGAGAGACCTCCAGCCTGAAAGCCTTCAGCCCATCGGATCTTGCTGAGCTCATCTAGCCAATAGGCCCAAGTCAGCCCCGACTATGCCGTCGCACGCACTGCACCAACCCGTCCAGTGCCGGGGGATTCACCGGCGCGAGCACACAGACCGTGTGCTCGCGCTTGCCTTCCGCAACTGTCAGGGTGTAATGCACCCGGCCTGGGTTGCCAGGCTCGGGATCGGTGCTTTGCGGCAACTGGAAAAAGTCCGACGCTTCAATCAGTTGCCGCAACTCCTGCTGATCAGGCTCGGGCAGCGCGTCCAACTCTACCGTGCGCGGCTTGGCCAACCCCGGAAAAAACGCCGGTCCGCCGCTTTCCTTGATTGAAATTCGCATGGTTTTTCCTCGCCGCTCAGGCGGCTTCGTCAAACGTTTATGCCCACCGCTTTCCAGCCTTCCTTGACCGCCTTCTGCTCATCCTTGTTCACGCCATAAAGCTGGCCGGCAATATCGTGGGTAATGCGCGCAAAACGCAAGAACCCGGAATTGGGCCGCAACCGCGAATCGCGCAGTGCGTCATACCAGATACGCCCGGCACGCTCCCAGGCGAACCCGCCAATCCGGGTGGCCACCTGATAGAACGCGTGGTTGGGAATGCCGGAATTGATATGCACCCCACCATTGTCCTCGTAAGTGTGCACAAAATCATCCATGTGCCCAGGCTGCGGGTCTTTGCCCAGCAGCTTGTCATCAAACGCGGTGCCCGGCGCTTTCATCGAACGCAGAGCGGTGCCTTTGATCTTTTTGGTAAACAGCCCCTTGCCGATCAACCAGTCGGCGTCCTCGGCCTTTTGCTTCAGCGCGTACTGCTTGATCAGCGAACCAAACACATCCGACAGCGACTCGTTCAGCGCACCGGATTGATTAAAATACATCAGCTTGGCTTCATCCTCGGTCACGCCATGGGCCAACTCATGGCCAATGACGTCGAGTGCCACGGTGAAGCGGTTGAACAGCTGCTGGTCGCCATCGCCGAACACCATCTGGGTCGAATTCCAGAACGCATTGTTATAGTCCTGGCCGAAGTGCACCGTGGCGTCCAGCGCCATGCCCGCATCGTCGATGGAGTTGCGGTCGAAGACCTGGTCGAAGACCTGGTCGAAAAAGTCGAAGGTTGCGCCCAGGCCGTCATAGGCTTCGTCCACCGCGGCATCGCCACTGGCGGGCTGCCCTTCGCCGCGAATCAGCTTGCCGGGCAGGCTGTCGGTGTTTTCGGCACTGTAGATCGAGCGTTGCTTCTCGGCGCCCACGGCCAGTGCCATGCGGGCCGGGCCCTTGGCGGGTACCGCGACCATACGCAACGAGCGGAACGTGCTGTCTTTGGCGCGCGTGCGTAATGCGACCTCCCGTTGGGCTTTATCCCCGTGGCGGGCGATCTGGTCGAGCATGTACGGCGGGATCAGGCAAAAAATCGGGTTGCGCAGTTGGCGAACACACATGAGCTGGCTCCTTTTTGGCGTGTGATGAACGTCCGGGTAACGGTTTTCAGGATAGTCCTGAGTTCGCCACCTGGGCCAAATTGTCATGAGTTTGTGTTTCAGTGGTGTTTATCCGAGGCCCATAAGGAACATGCCCATGCCTGCCCGCACAGCTAACATCGACCTTTCCCATCGCCCAAGGCTCGCCGACCTGCGCCCATTGGTCGCAGCCAGCCCCAGCCTGCTGGAAGCCAGAGCCGCGACGCCGCGTGTCACAGCAGCCAAGGACCTCAAAAACCGCGCGGGCTATGCCGACGACTTCCTCAGCGACTTCGTGGTGCGATGGCCCACGGTTGACCAGCCACTGGCAGGCGACGTGCAACCCAAGCGACTGGACTACACGCATTTCTCCATCACCCTGTCGCGCTCTCGACGACTGGCGCTGTACGTGGGGGTGAATATCGACGGCGCCAAGCATGTAGACATCACCCGCAGCAACGACACCTGGGCCTACGATGGTCGCCTACCCCTGGAGGCGCAGGTAGGTGAAGAGCGCTATGCCGGCAATGGCCTGGACCGCGGCCACCTGGTACGGCGCCAGGATCCCAATTGGGGCGACGAGGCGACCACCGCCAACTTCGACACCTTTCACTTCACCAACTGCTCGCCACAGATGAGCGGCTTCAACCAGAAGACGTGGCTGGAACTCGAAGACTACATCCTCGACAACACCCAGCGCTGGAAAGCCCGGGCCACGGTATTTACCGGACCAGTGTTCGCCGATGACGACCGACTTTACCGTGGCGTGAAAATCCCCAAGGCGTTCTGGAAAGTGGTGGCCTACCTCAGCGACGAGGGCAAGCCGTCCGCCAGCGCCTACATGATTGACCAGAGCCGCGAACTGGGCCAACTCGACCTGGTATTCGGCCCGCTGCGAACCTACCAGCGCAGTGTGATTGCGATCGAACAATTGACCGGCATCCGCTTCGCCAACCTGGCCGACTACGACGGCTTCAGCAACGAAGAGCGCGCCACAGGCACCCGGATCGAAGCGCTGATCCGCGGCCCCCAGGATATTCGGCTCTGACGCTTCTTTTGTAGCAGCGAGCTTGCTCGCGAAGAACAGGAAAGCGCCGCGGGGCATCAGGTGCCCAGCGTTATCGTTGACGACCTTCGCGAGCAAGCTCGCTCCTACAGGGATGATCGCTTACCATACGGCCGCCGGTTCCCGTATGGGACTAACAGGGAATTCGAAACGCCGCACGCGGCGTGAACCGAAACTGCCCCCGCAACTGTAGATGCCGAGCCTGCCCTCGAATGCCACTGGACCACGTCCGGGAAGGCGGGGCATGGCGACGACGCATCAGTCAGGAGACCTGCCGGCCCAGCTAATTCACTAACCGGCGGGGTGTCCGGGAAGGACATCCTGGCCCTGCGCTTCAGCAGCCTCCATGGGCGTATTTCCGAGCCGTACCTCCCCTGCTGCACCTACGGTTCACAAGGAGATCGCCTCATGCTGCCACGCGTTACCGCCCTGATCGCAGGTTTGAGTGTGTGTGCCCTGGCGCAAGCCGCGCCCACTCAGTACCCGCTGACCCTGCAAAACTGCGGCAGCACCCTGACCTTCCAGCACGCCCCCGCCCGCAGCGTCACCATCGGCCAGGCCGCCACCGAGATGCTCTACGCCCTGGGCGTGGGCGACAAGGTGGTCGGCACTTCGCTGTGGTTCAACAACGTGGCGGCGCAGTACAAGGCCCAGGACGATCGCATCGAGCGCCTGGCCAACAACGAGCCCAGCTTCGAAGCCGTACTCGCCAAGCGCCCGCAGCTGGTGGCCGCCGAGCTGGAATGGGTGGTGGGCCCCCAAGGCGTGGTCGGCACCCGTGAGCAGTTTCATGAACTGAAGATCCCCACCTACCTGTTGCCGTCCGACTGCGAAGGCAAGGACAACCTGGTGGGTGCCGACGGCACGCGATTGGAGCCCTTTCGCATCGAGACGATCTACCAGAGCCTCCAGCAACTGGCGCAGATTTTCGACGTGCAGGATCGCGGCCAACAACTGACCGACGAACTCAAGGCGCGCCTGGCCAAGTCCGTCGCCACGGCCCAGGGCAAGGGCTTGCAGCAAGCCAGTGCACTGGTGTGGTTCTCCAGCGCCGAAATGGCCAGCGACCCTTACGTAGCCGGCCACAAAGGCGTGCCGCAATTCATGCTGCAAACCCTTGGCCTGCGTAACGTGGTGCAGTCCGATGAGGAGTGGCCTGCCGTCGGCTGGGAAACCATCGCCAAGGCCAACCCCACCTTCCTGGTGATCGCACGCATGGACCGCCGCCGCTACCCGGCCGACGACCATGAAAAGAAACTCGCCTTCCTGCGCAGCGACCCCGTGACCCGCAACATGGACGCGGTGAAGAACAACCGCATCATCATCCTCGACGCTCTGGCCTTGCAGGCGAGCCTGCGCACCTTCGAAGGCCTTGAACAACTGGCGGCCGCCATTGACGGCTACCACCTGGGCCAATGATGCGCACCCTACTCGCCCTGGCGTTGCTGCTGCTCGCCCTGCTCGCTGGCGTCGCCATCGGTGAAACCGCTATCGAACCGCAGGTGGTGCTGCAGGTGCTCGCCAATAAACTCTGGGGCGCCGGATACGTACTGGACCCCATCGACGAAGGCGTGGTGTGGAACTACCGCCTCACCCGTGCATTGGTGGCCGCAGCTTGCGGCGCAGGGTTGGCAACGTGCGGGGTGATCCTGCAATCGCTGCTGCGTAACCCGCTGGCCGACCCGTACCTGCTGGGCATCAGCGCCGGCGCGTCAACCGGCGCGGTGCTCGTCGCCTTGATCGGCGTGGGCGGTGGCCTGGTGTCGTTGTCGGCGGGCGCGTTTGTGGGGGCGATGGCGGCCTTTGCACTGGTGACGCTGCTGGCGCGGGCCAGCGGATCGTCCAGCGGTACCGGGCAGATCATCCTCGCGGGTATCGCCGGTTCACAGTTGTTCAATGCCCTGACGGCCTTCCTGATCACCAAGTCGGCCAGTTCCGAACAAGCCCGCGGCATTATGTTCTGGCTGCTGGGCAACCTCAGCGGCGTACGCTGGCCGTCGGTGTGGTTGGCGGTGCCGGTGGCGGTCGTGGGGCTCGCGGTGTGCCTGTGGCACCGGCGTGCACTGGATGCGTTCACCTTCGGCAGCGACTCAGCGGCCTCCCTCGGCATCCCGGTGCGCCGCGTGCAATTTGTGCTGGTGGCCTGCGCCGCGCTGGTGACGGCGGTGATGGTGTCCATCGTCGGCTCCATCGGGTTTGTCGGCTTGGTAATTCCCCATGCGGTGCGCCTGTTGCTTGGCACCGGGCATTCGCGCTTGCTGCCGGCCAGCGCCTTGGGCGGCGCGCTGTTTCTGATCGCCGCCGATGTGCTGTCGCGCACCTTGATCAAGGGCCAGGTGATTCCGGTGGGGGTGGTCACGGCATTGGTGGGCGCGCCGGTGTTTGCGTTGATTTTGATTGGCCGGAGGAACGCCCGATGAGCGTGCTCAGTTGCAGCGGCCTGGGCTTCAAAGTGCGTGACGCGCAGTTGCTGCGCGACATTGACCTGGACGTGCAGTTGGGTGAGACCCTGGGTATCGTCGGGCCCAATGGTTCAGGCAAATCCACCCTGCTCAAATTGCTGGCTGGTTTGCGTGTGCCGGCCAGCGGCGAAGTTCGCCTGGGTGGCAAGCGGCTCGGTGAGTTGTCGCGCCGCACCATCGCGCAGCAATTGGCGGTTGTGGAGCAACAGGCCGACACCGACGACGCCATCCGCGTGTTCGACGCCGTGGCCCTGGGTCGCACGCCGTGGCTGTCGGCATTGAGCCCCTGGTCGCGTGAAGACGACGCCATCGTGCACCAGGCCCTGCATGACGTAGACGCCACCCACCTGAGCCAACGCGCCTGGCGCAGCCTCTCGGGGGGCGAACGCCAGCGCGTGCACATCGCCCGCGCCCTGGCGCAACGCCCGCAGATTTTATTGCTGGATGAGCCGACCAATCACCTGGATATCCAACATCAACTGGCGATCCTCAAAGGCGTGCAAGGCTTGCCAGTGACCACCTTGATTGCGCTGCATGATTTGAACCAGGCGTTGACCTGTGATCGCCTGGCCGTGCTGGATCGCGGGCAACTGGTGGCGCTGGGCGCGCCGCTGCAAGTGCTGACGCCACAGCGCTTGCAGGAGACCTTCGGCGTGCAGGGGCATTACCTGACGGACCCGTTCGACGGCGCGCAAATCCTGCGCCTGCGCTCCAACTGAATCCGTAGGTTGGGGCAGCTTGCTCTGGTGACGGTCTGACGGCCAACTGTGGTCCAAATGTGGGAGGGGCTTGCCCCCGATGAGGGAGTGTCAGCAAATACATCGGTGATTGGCCCACCGCTATCGGGGGCAAGCCCCCTCCCACACTTCACCTACAGAGGCCGATGCATGTGGGTGGTTTGCCATATCGGGTCGGCCTCGACATCCACCACCTCAAACCCCTGCCTGCGCCAGAAATCAATCGCACCGGGCAGAAACGGATGGGTATGCAAGTACATCATCTCTACGCCATCGGCCCGCGCCAGCGCCTCCAGCGAGCGGTATAACCGGCCCGCCAGGCCCAAGCGTCGCGCTGCCGGGAGCACATACAGGCGCACCACTTCCACCGTCTTGCGCCCCTGGTAGTTCAACTGCGGGAAGCGGCCGTCGTAGGGCCGATAAGCCACCGAGGCAACGATCCGGCCTTCGGCACGAGCAATCAAAAACCGCCCGCCGCCCTCAAGGTAGATGGCTTCAAACTGCGCCAGATCGTGGGGAACACCGGTGGCACTGAGCGTGGGAAACAGTTCATCCCGCGCCTGCAAAGCGAAGCTCAGCACATCGGGAATGTCAGCGGCCTGCACCGCCTCGATACTAACGCTCATCGCCAAGGATGCGGCTCGTTATCCACTGGCGAGCGTAAGCCAACACGCGATCGGCCATCGCCACCGGAAAGTGAATAAACCCGTGGGCCGCTTCCGGCAGCAAATGAGCCTCCACCGTTGGCCATCGCTCGGCAATCAGCAGGGTGTCGTCCTTGAGCGGGTCCAATTCGCCCACGAACATCAGCGCGGGCGGCAGCCCCTCAAAGTCTCCATACAAAGGCGACAACGGCGGCTGCCGGCGCGTCTCGTCGCTGATCCCCGGCGTCAGCAGGCGCAGCGCCTGAACCATGCCCGGCCCGTCCAGCAACAAGGTGTCCGGCCCGGCCTTGCGCACACTGGGCGTGCCGGTCAAATCGTAGACGCCGTAATACAGCACCGCGCCGCTCACCCGCTGGAGCAACTCGGGCCATTGCTTGAGCGCCAACAAAGTGGCCGCCGCCAGGTGCCCGCCGGCCGATTCACCGACAAAAAACACCGGCAGGCCGGCAAACTCCGGGCAGTCCGCCAAAAGCCAGCGCGCAGCCGTCAGGCAGTCATCCAACAGCCCTTCAATTGGCGTATCCACCGCCAGTCGGTAATCCACCGACACTACCGCCACGTCGCACGCATTCACCATGCCGAGGTTAAGGTCGTCATCCATTTGCGCATTGCCGATCACCCAGCCACCGCCGTGGATATCCAGCACCACGCCTTTGGGCGGGCCAGCGGGCCGCAGGATGCGCAAGGGGATCGCCCCGAGCATTTTGCGTTCCGCCAGGGGCGCCTTCTTGAAGGTCTGGCTGGCACGCAACAGCGCCTGGATCAGACGCGGCATCACGCGGTTGCGGACCTTGAAGCGCGGCATCCACGCCAGTTTGCGATTGAAGCGCCGCATCTGGGCCAGTTCGGGCTCGCTGGCAGGCCAATGCTGGTAGGCCATCAGCGGTTATTACGCAGGATCGAGAAGTTCAACGCCGCGGCCACGCACAGCCACACCAGATACGGAAACAGGATCAGGCCGGTAATCAAATCCAGGCGCACGGCCAGCAGCACCATCGCTGCCACGGTGAGCCACAAGAGCACGATAATCACCATCCCGGCGAACAACCGATGGGCACCAAAGAACACCGGCGTCCACAGGGTGTTCAACGCAATTTGCGCCGCCCACAGGGCCAACACCATTTCGCTGCCGGGGATCAGGGTCAAGCGGTAACCGGCCCAGGCCAGCAGCAGGTAGATGATCGTCCAGGCCACTGGGAACAGCCAATTGGGTGGGGTGAAACTGGGCTTGACCAGGGATTCGTACCAGGCGCCGGGTTTGAAGATCACGCCAGTGCTGGCGGCGGCGGCGCAGGCAAGCAGGAAGATGAAAAAGGTCATGATCGGTCCTTGAGGTCCAGTGGATGGAAAACAGTACACTGCTTTTAAGTGACTCAAGCAACCGCGGATAAATTCAATGGGGGCGGCAAAATACCCGCGCTTCTACGCGTCATGAAAATTGGTTATGGTCGGCGAAATCCAGCACCGTTGCCCGAGACATCCCCTTGCCCCAGCTTACCGATCACCGCAGCCGCCCCTGGTCAGTGTTCCTGATCTTCCTGCGCCTGGGCCTCACCTCTTTCGGCGGGCCGATTGCGCACCTGGGCTATTTTCGCCAAGAGTTCGTCACCCGCCGCCGCTGGCTCAGCGAGCGCAGCTATGCCGAACTGGTCGCCCTGTGCCAGTTCCTCCCAGGCCCGGCCAGCAGCCAGGTCGGTATCGCGTTGGGCCTGTCCCAAGCAGGTTACCGGGGCGCGGCGGCAGCCTGGGCCGGGTTCACCTTGCCGTCGGCCATCGCCCTGATTCTGTTTGCCCTGGGGCTGGCCCACTACGGCGGCGCCCTCCCCCATGGCGCGCTGCACGGCCTCAAGGTTGTCGCCGTGGCGGTGGTGGCCCAGGCCGTGTGGGGCATGGCACGCAACCTGTGCCGAGGCGTTTTACGGGTGGCGTTGATGTTGATCGCCGCCTGCGTGGTGCTGCTGCAACCCTCCGCCTGGGCTCAGGTCGGGGTCATGGTGGCTGCAGGCGTGGCTGGCCTGCTGTTGTTCAAGCCCGAGAGCAGTGCCGAGCCCGACGCCCTGCCCATCGCCATCAGCCGCCGCACCGGAGCCCTGTGGTTGATGCTGTTTTTGCTGTTGCTGGTGGCCTTGCCACTCCTCGCCGCATGGGCGCTCAACCCCACGCTGGCGCTGGTGGACGCCTTCTACCGCACCGGCGCGCTGGTATTCGGCGGCGGCCACGTGGTGTTGCCATTGCTGCAAGCCGAAGTGGTGCCCAGCCAATGGGTCAGCAACGATGTATTCCTCGCCGGTTACGGCGCCACTCAAGCTGTGCCCGGCCCACTATTCACCTTCGCCGCCTTCCTCGGCGCCTCCATGACCCACGCCCCGAGCGGTTGGCCTGGCGGGGTGATCGCGCTGCTGGCGATCTTCGCCCCGTCGTTCCTGCTAATCTTCGGCGCCTTGCCCTTCTGGGCCAACCTGCGCAAAAGCCCGCGTACCCAGGCGGCGCTCGCCGGGGTGAACGCGGCGGTGGTTGGCCTGTTGTTGGCGGCGCTGTACCAGCCGGTGTGGACCAGTGCGGTTTTCACTGGCTATGACGCCGCACTGGCGTTGCTCGCACTGATCGCGCTGACGGTGTGGAAGCTGCCGCCATGGTTGGTGGTGTTAGGCTGCGGCGTACTCGGGGGGTTACTGGATTTGTGAGCGGGGGCTCAGCCCGGCTCGACAATCTTGAGCCACGGCCAACGCGCCTGATAACTCCTGGCCTTGTGCAAAAACAGCGCCGGCTCCGGATGCAAAGGGTTGATACGCAACACCCCCTGCTCCACGTCCTCCAAACCATATGGCGCATACACCTCGCCCGAGGCAATATCCAGCGCAATGCACGTACCCGCCACCAGATAACGGTCAACCCCCTGCCGAGCCGAATGCAACTGCGGGTAAGGCCGGCCAAACCGCTGCCCATACCAAAGGTGCACCCGCGCCTGATTCCTGACCTCCACATTCACCCCCAGGTCTTGGAATAGCACCTGCGCCGCACGAATTACCGCGTCTTCCGCCTCGTAGGACAGGTCCTCGTCAAAGTAAAAAACGTCATAGTCCTTCACGCCCTGAGCCGCCGGCAGATTCGTCTGATGGTTCCACACCGCCTGGAACAAACAGCCCGCCGTGAGCAAGCACTGCTGCACACCAAGCTCCGGCAGGCGCGCGGTGATGTGCGCATTGATAGGGTTGGCCATGGCCAATTCGAGCAAGGTGTCGACAGTCAATGTCATGTTCAGTCCTCCATCGTCAGCGCCAACCATAACACCGGAATATGGCACTTCTGTAGGAGCGAGCTTGCTCGCGAAAAACCCGAACGATAACGCAGCGCCTGAAGGCAAAATCCGATTCCCACACCGCGCCTTGCTCCATTGCCTACGCGTACGTCAGAATCCGCCGGCTTGTGCGCTGGAGTGGCCGTCTCTAAGGTGGCTCGGTCGCTGAATTGTTCAGTGATCGGGTTTAGTAGCCTGAAGGTTAATCCAAACAACGTGCACAAGCTTCACCGATCAGGCATTGCGTCTGTGTTTGATGGTGGCTGTGTGCAGGGCACCTTCGGGTGCGCCGGCTTCGTTTGGATTCCCCGGTCTACTAACCTGCGCACAGCCGCCACCCTTATGTTTAGTAGCTAAAGGATGGTGGCCCTAAACAGGAATTCAAACATGCTCAAACCAGATTCAACCACGCTCTTCACCGTTGCCCCAAACGCCAGCAACGAAACCCTCATCACCAACAGCTACGAAACCTTCACCAGCGTCAGCACCCTGCTGCTCGACCTGTCCGAAGACCTCAACGGCAAACACCGCGACATCGCCCTGGCGATCCACCAACTGAGCGAACTGGGCGTACTCCTCACCGCCAGACTCCTCGATCGCGAAGCGCCCTGCCCTGGGTGATGATTAGCCCTTTAATTCAATAGCTCGATAACTCGCCGCGTCGTTGTAAGCCACGTACAACGACTCGGCGAGTTGGCGCTTGATGGCTTTGGTGGATTCAGCCTCGGCACAAAGCCCTCTGCGATGAGGAGAGCGGCGACTGCTTTCGGCCCAGAGTGTGTAAATACTTAGCAGGAACGTGCGGCACTGAGGTAAAGCTAGTCTGTAGATCTGAAACCGAAGGGATGCCCGCGAATGACGGAATCTACTAGAACCAGTGTTCGTGCATCTTCGAAAGAAATGCAGGGGTAATCGACAGACTGGATGCTGAACCGATGACCGAGTCGATCCCGCACTTCGGACACAGAGCGGTGCTATCTAGATCAACCCACTCTGTGATTTCTGAGGGCGAAAACACACTTAAACAGTAAAAACAGCCACAGTGATCGCTTACTTCAATTTGAGTACGGTGATTTGTAGAAAATAGGTGCGCTGAAATCACATCCATGGGCAGGTCCTTAAGCTCCAAATTTACTAGCATTACTTTCTTGCATTAGAGTACATCAAGAGCCTTCCAACGTTGCTACGATTGCCCAAAGTGATAACGCAGGATTGCCTATGAAACATTTCATCCAAGGTGACTATCGCGGACAAAGCACTCTGCTTCCCGAAAGCCTTGACGACTACGCCAGTGATACCAATCCGGTTCGCGTAGTCGACGTCTTTGTCGAAGAGCGGGCCGGTTAGCGACAGTCTAATTTCGACCGTCGCTATGCATGGTCAAACCTCAGTCTGTTCCGCCATCTCCAGGGCGTCATCGACCTCAATCCCCAGGTATCGAACAGTGCTCTCCAGCTTCGTATGGCCGAGCAGCAACTGAACCGCCCGCAGGTTCTTCGTCCTGCGATAGATCAGTGATGCCTTCGTACGTCTCATTGCGTGTGCCATACATGGCTGGATCAAGGCCCACGGCTTTCACCCAGCCTTTGACGATACGAGCGTATTGACGAGTAGATAGATGCCCTGAAGTATGCAGCCGGCTAGGAAAAAGGTAGTCCTCGCTGCGTAGCTGGGCCCGATGTATCCAGGCCTCGAGAGCAGGTCGTGTTTGATCAGTGATCTCAAACTGCACAGGCCGCTGCGTTTTCTGCTGCATCACCATGGCTCGTGATGATAGGTGCTCGCCATGAGCAACATCGCGCACGCGGAGCTTGGTTAAGTCGCAGGCTCGAAGCTTGCTGTTGATGGCCAGATCGAAGAGAGCCAGATCTCGGGTTCTTTCCGCAATTTGAAGCCTTACTCGGATGGCCCAGATATCTCTCAGTCGGAGCGGGGTTTTCTGCCCGACCAGTTTTCCTTTGTTCCAGGGCTGACGTCTGCAGGTAGCGATGATGTTCATGACAAGTCCTCCATGTGTGGAAGGACAGGGATGGCTAATCGGAGCAATGGTAGCTAACCGGCCAAAAGCGTACGCTCAAGACTGGTCAGCTTTCGGGCCAGAGTGTGTAAAAACACTTTCTTATCTTGCGTGCTTCAGCCCATTGCTCCTAGGCGTGGCGATTTCCCGATTATTTACCACGATCAGCGCCGG
>Ga0156162_148_pt1 | contig 63071 bp, 46 predicted proteins | sample RifCSPlowO2_12_FD_107815 | JGI IMG/M metagenome (GOLD analysis project Ga0156162, IMG submission 107815) | Pseudomonadales bacterium RIFCSPLOWO2_12_60_38
GTGTGGGGTTTCCCCATGTGAGAGTAGGTCATCGTCAAGATTAAATTCCGAAACCCCAATTGCGAAAGCAGTTGGGGTTTTGTTTTGGGCGCTCGAAAATTCCAGCGCTTCTGGCAACATTAAATAAGCTGCCGTTGAGGGAATTCGATACAAAGTGTTTCTGCATTTTTGCTATGGTGCAGCACATTTTCACAAGGATTGATCCTTATCCGCAGGATGCGGCGTCGACCTTTTCCAACGAGATGCTGTAGAAATGCCTGAACCGATACCTATCAAAGATCACGAAAAAGAAAACCGCCTGGTCAACAAGCGCTTGCTCGCCTGTGCGGTGCTGGTGATTGGGATCACCTGTGCGCTGGTAGGGCGCATGTATTTCCTGCAGGTGGTGCAGTACGACTACCACTCCACAATTTCGGAGAACAACCGGGTCCACGTACTGCCTATCACACCGACTCGCGGCTTGATCTATGACCGTAATGGCGTGGTGCTGGCCGACAACCGCCCTAGTTATAACCTGACCATCACCCGTGAGCGCACCGCCGACCTCAAGGGTGAGCTGGACGAAATCGTCAATCTGTTGCACCTGCCTGCCGAAGACCGTGCGGTGTTTGATAAGGCGCTCAAGCAGGCCCGTCACCCGTTTGTTCCCGTCACGTTGTTCTACGAATTGACCGAAGAGCAGATCGCCGTTTTGGCCGTTAACGAGTTCCGTCTACCTGGTGTGGACGTCGAGCCACAATTCGTTCGCCACTACCCCCTGGGCGCGCACTTTGCCCACTCCATCGGCTACGTCGGCCGCATCAACGAAAAAGAATCCAAGACCCTGGATTCGGTGGAGTACCGCGGTACCCAATCCATCGGCAAAACCGGAATCGAGCGCTTTTACGAGTCAGAACTGCATGGCCATGTCGGTTATGAAGAGGTCGAGACCAACGCACAGGGCCGTGTGCTGCGCGTGCTCAAGCACACCGATCCGATCCCTGGCAAAAACATCGTCCTGAGCCTCGACGTCAAGCTACAGGAAGCCGCCGAAGAGGCCTTGGGCGACCGTCGCGGTTCAGTGGTCGCCCTGGACCCGCAAACCGGTGAAGTACTGGCTATGGTCAGTAAACCGAGTTTCGATCCGAACCTGTTCGTCACCGGCATCAGCTTCAAGGAGTACGCCGCGCTGCACGACTCCATTGACCGGCCGCTGTTCAACCGCGTGCTACGCGGGCTCTACGCGCCAGGTTCAACCATCAAGCCGGAAGTGGCCATTGCCGGTCTCGACAGCGGTGTCGTTACCCCACAAACCCGAGTGTTCGACCCGGGTTACTATCAGTTGCCAGACTTTGACCACAAATACCGCAACTGGAACCACAGCGGTGACGGCTGGGTGGACATGGACGCGGCCATCATGCGTTCCAACGACACTTACTTCTACGACCTGGCCCATAAGCTCGGGATCGACCGCCTGCACGACTATCTGGCCGAGTTCGGCCTGGGCCAGAAAGTGTCCCTGGATATGTTCGAAGAGTCTGCCGGCCTGATGCCATCCCAAGCCTGGAAGCGTGCGACCCGTCGCCAGCCGTGGTTCCCAGGCGAAACCGTGATCCTCGGCATTGGCCAAGGCTATATGCAGGTGACGCCACTGCAATTGGCCCAGGCCACAGCATTGATTGCCAACAAAGGTGTATGGAACCGCCCGCACCTGGCCAAGACCATCAATGGCGTGGCGCCTGTAGATGAGCACCCAATGCCCAACGTGGTGCTCAAGGACCCGCGTGACTGGGAGCAGGTCAACCACGGCATGCAATTGGTGATGCACGATCCCCGCGGTATCGCCCGAGCGGCAGCGCAAGGCGCGCAATACCGCATCGCCGGCAAGAGTGGCACCGCCCAGGTGGTGGCGATCAAACAGGGTGAGCGCTACAACCGCAACAAGACCTTGGAGCGGCATCGCGATAACGCCTTGTTCGTCGGCTTCGCGCCGGCCGAACATCCGAAAATCGTGATTTCAGTTATGATCGAAAACGGTGAGGCCGGCGGCCGTGTAGCCGGGCCTGTGGTGCGCCAGATCATGGATGCCTGGCTGCTCGACCAGGAAGGCCACCTCAAGCCGCAATATGCGGCGCCGGCCAAGGCACCGGGTGATCCACGGGTTTGACTCAGACCTTCCACTCGTCCCAGCGCGCTACGCCGTCATAGGCCAGCCAAGGCACTTCATGGGCCGTCCAGATATGCGAGGTGGGCCTGACGCCCGGATCATCATCTAGCGTCGCCACCCGCACGATCACGTGGGGCTGATGCCCACGTTCAGCAATCAGATGCGCGCCGCAACGCGAGCAGAAATGCCTGAATTTGCCCGGCGAAGATTCAAAGGACGACAGCAACTCCTCACCCTGCGTCCAGCGAAAATGCTCACGCATCACCCCGGCCGTGGCAACAAACGCGGCCGCGTGTGCCTTGCGGCAGCTTTCGCAGTGGCAGTGGCTGATGGGCATGTCCAGGCTGTCGACTTGGTAGCGCACACCTTTGCACAAGCAACTTCCATTCAGTGGGTCAGTCATAACCTATGGCCAGGCAAGGAGGGGGTCATCATCATCGCGCACAACGCAAGGTTGCGCATTGGTTGATGTCGCCTAGTGTTCAGTGAAGGAGGTGACTCATGCACGTATTAGATCGCATCGAACGCAAGGTGCTGCTCAGCGCATCACGTAAACAGGTCTGGGAGGCACTCACGCAGGCCGAGCAATTTGGTAACTGGTTCGGTATCGCGCTTAAAGGTAAAACCTTTGTGGCCGGAGAAACCATCGAAGCGCCAATTACCTACCCAGGTTACGAACATGTCGTGTGGAAGGCCAGGATCGAACGCATCCTGCCCCAAACGCTGTTTTCTTTCTGGTGGCATCCTTTTGCAGTGGAAGAGGGCGTCGACTACGACAAGGAAACACCGACGCTGGTGGAGTTCACGATTGAGGATCGCGCTCCAGGCATCCTCTTGCGGGTCGTCGAGTCCGGTTTTGACCAGATCCCCGAAGCGCGGCGCCAGAAAGCCTTCAAGATGAACTCCCGTGGCTGGGACGAACAAATGAGCAATATCGAAAGCTATCTGAATCAAGCCTGACCCGAACGGGCATCATGGTTGATGCCCGGCTTCACGCCAGCGTGCATTCGATTGCTTTAGAAACTCATCTGCCACTGGCCGACCACCGCATGATTGCGGCTATTGCTACCCAGCTCGCCGTTATAACCGACACTCAGGTTCTGCTGCGCAGACAAACCCACCGCCAACCCCACTTCAACCATCAAGCCGTCGCGGTCCAGTGCGCTGCCTTCAATATTGAACGCGTCGCCGCCAATCAAAAAAGCCTGCCGAGTCTTACTGTCGACATTGCCATAGAGGTGCCGCCAGCCGAAGCTGGCCTGCGGGGTCAGGCTGATGCCATTGTCCAGTTGGCTCAGATGAGCCAGGCGCACCCCGAAGGTACTGCTGACATTGTCCTGGGTTTGTGCATCCACCTTGAGTGAAGCATCGCCGCCTTTCTCGCGGTAGTTGTCGCGGTGATAGCGCTGATAGCCGAGGTTGGCGAAGGGTTCGATATTCAATCGGCCGTTACCCAGCATGTAACCCATCTCGGCAAAGGCTTGCTGGCTATTGGCATCGTAATCACCCTTGGGGCGCTCGCTGAAACCTGCGAATTCCACTGTGCGCTTGTTGTTACCCCTGTGCTGGCTGTACGCAGCCCCCAGGCGCAACGCAACTGGGCCATCCTGGCGTACGGCATATGCCCCCGCGTGCCAGCTGCGCAATGAATTATCGACGTTGTGGCTGTCCATATCGGTCTTCGAATAGCCGCCCAGTACACCCAGGCGCCAGAGAGGCGACAAGGACCAGTCAATACCCAGCAGACTGCCTTGTGTGCGTTGCTGTGAAGACGCATTGCCGTGTTGACCATCAAGCTTGCCGTAGCTGCCGATACCTTGCAGCCACACGCGGCCTCGCGCGTTTGGATCATTCAAGTTGCGGGCACTGCTGGGGATGCCACTTATGGCCAGCTCAGGTGTTTGTACTGGATCAAGCCCGACGAGCAAGCTTGAACTGCTGCTCATCTGGCGCATGGCCGACAGCATGGACGTGGCCACCTGGCTGCTGGCCGCCAGTGTGGCACTGGCGAGGTTGGCGTTGCTGCTGCCTGCCAGGGCCTCGAGCGCGGCGCTGGCCGTAGTCTCCGAGGTGGCCAGCAGCGCGTCGTAGAGCGGGTTGGGGTTTCGCATCATGGAGGGCGGGGGGAAACTGCCATCCCAGTTGCTCCAGTGGCGCCACGTGATGGACTCGATGCTGTTGACTGCGTGGGCGGCGTTACGGGTACGGGCGTAATCGATGAACTCGACATCGTTGCGTGTGTAGCTCAGGTTCACCCGGTTATTGTCGTAGCTGAGTGTTGGCGTCAGGAAGGCGTAGTAGCTGCGCAGGTTGGAGTCATCAAAGGTCCCCGTGATGCTGCCTGCTTGCAGGACCGTGTACGTGCTGTGCCAGGGATAGTCCATCGAGTAACCCGGCTGCGGCCACAAATAGGCACCGTTGAGGCTGGCATTGCCGACCACATGGGTGGTCGCAGCACTGCCGTCGGGATAAGTAGCGAACTCGAATGCAGAGCCTGGCTTCATGATCAGGTTGCCGTTGACCTGAGGAGCGCCGACAACGGTATCCGTGATCAATCTCCCGCTGACGGTAAGATTGTTGACTGAGCCTCGGCCCCGGTAAGTCGCGCCTTGGTCGACGATCACGTCACCAGCGATGTTGCCCTGGTTGTTTAAGTGACCATTGGCAGAGAGGCGTGCGCCTTCGCTGAAATCGCCGCGACCATTGAGTACCCAGTAGCCGCGACTCACTTGTAGTACGTCAAAATTGCGCGTCGCCTCGACCGTCCCGTCGGGTTCACGCGTATCTGAAGGATAATATTGGTAGCCCTCCAGAATCATGGTGTTATGCCCTGCGCCGCCGTCAACTAACCCCTCAAAACGGGCGCCGGGGTACAGCGTCAAGGTGTCGTTGCCGCCCCCCATGTCCAGGGCTACACCATTACTCCCGCTGATCAGGGCACCGTTGAATACCCGGTCGTCGAAATTACCGATAAAGCGTGCGCCATAGCCATCAAGCCCACGCAGGTCGACGAAATTTCTCAGCTCCGTTGCGCCGGTTGCCGGCCCATCATGGCCATCACTGACTAAGAGGCCATTGTTGGTACCTGTGATTGAGCCGGTACGTGGAATGCCTGTGGAAGGATCAAACCTGCCGCCGTTAAACAGGTAGCCACCGCCAATCGATACCCCATCGCTGGTGTTGGCTCGGCCATTATTGTCCGCTCCACTGGCGCCCAATGCCCGGATAACGCCAGAGTTTTCGATGTGGGCAATGCCTCCTATGCGTAGGCCATCGCCGTCGATATTCTCCAGGCGTCCTTCTCGTGCGCCAGTGATCGTGCCGTCGTTGTAAACCGTGGCATCACCCGTTATCGAAACCCCAGCGCCGTCACGTCCGGTAAGCGTGCCATTATTGCTCAGCAAATTGAGTTGTTCGCCTGAGATTGCATGCCGGGCGCCCGAGATTACCCCGGTGTTGTCGATGCGCACATCGGTCGCAGCGCCCAGGCTGATCGCGTCTAATTTATCGGCACTGATCGAGCCGTCATTTTGAATGAAGACATTGCGTTGCCAATCAGGCAGGTTTTGGCGAACGCTGACGGCGGTCGTATGGGTGGTGATGCTGCCGGTCTTGGTCACCCACAAACTGGGATTGTAAAAATAGCCACTGCCCACGGTGAGCGGGGTATTGGTTGGGGTATCGATGAATGCTTGAGCAAGGCTGGCAGGAGAAAGCGAGGCGCCGGAAACAATCAACGAAATAGTCAGGGCCAGACGGCGGGGGACGAACGACATGCGCGAAATCCTTTTCTTGAATCGCGCTATCTTCCTATATAGCCATTTGATATTGCCAGCGCATTCTTATCCTAAAAAGCGATGACATCCTTTTTATGATATTGCGCGCTAGATGTGCGTTTACCCGACGCCTTGGCCCGGATGCCGAGTAGAATCACGCCCTGAACGCGATTCTTGAGGTGCGGTACGGTGGATTTACAGCAGGGGTTTGTCCTGACCCGGCATTGGCGCGATACCCCGGCGGGTACCGAGGTCAGCTTCTGGCTGGCCACCGACCAAGGGCCACGGTGCATTCGCCTACCCGTGCAGACCTCGGTGGTGTTCATCCCGCAAGCCCACCGCAAGCCGCTCGATTGGCTGCTCAAGGGTGAACGTGATCTCGAGTTGCGCCCCTTGCAGCTATGCGACTTTCATCACCGCCCGGTTCTGGGCCTCTATGCGCGCCAGCACCGCCAGTTGATGGATATCGAGAAGCGCCTGCGCGCTGCCGGAGTCGATGTCTACGAAGGTGACGTGCGCCCGCCGGAGCGCTACATGATGGAGCGTTTTATCACCGCTCCCGTCTGGTTCGGGGGCACCGCTGATGCAAGCGGCACCGTGCTCGACGCGCAGATGAAGCCTGCCCCCGACTATCGCCCGCCCTTGAAGCTGGTGTCCCTGGATATCGAGACCACCGCCCAGGGCGATCTCTATTCCATCGCCCTCGAAGGCTGCGGCGAGCGCCAGGTGTACATGCTCGGCCCGCCGAACAAAACCGACGCGGTGGATTTCAAGCTCGACTATTGCGACACCCGTGCTCAACTGCTCGAGCGCCTCAACCAATGGCTGGCCACTTTCGACCCCGACGCGATCATCGGCTGGAATGTGGTGCAGTTCGACCTGCGCGTACTCCACGAACACGCCCAGCGCCTGAACGTGCCGCTGTTGCTGGGGCGTGGCGGTGAAACCATGGCCTGGCGCGAACATGGCAGCCGCAATCACTACTTCGCGGCGGCGGCGGGGCGGTTGATCATCGACGGTATCGAAGCGTTGCGCTCGGCCACTTGGAGTTTTGAATCCTTCAGCCTTGAAAACGTCGCGCAAACCCTGCTTGGCGAAGGCAAGGACATCTCCACGCCGTACCAGCGCATGGACGAAATCAACCGCATGTTCGCCGAGGACAAACCCGCCCTGGCGCGCTACAACCTCAAGGACTGCGAACTGGTCACGCGGATTTTCGAGAAGACCGAGCTGCTCAAGTTCTTGCTCGAACGCGCCAGCGTCACCGGGTTGCCGGCCGACCGTAACGGCGGCTCGGTGGCCGCCTTCACCCACCTGTACATGCCGTTGATGCACCGCCAGGGTTTCGTCGCGCCGAACCTGGGTGACAAACCGCCCCAAGCCAGCCCCGGCGGGTTTGTCATGGACTCGCGCCCGGGCCTCTATGAATCGGTGCTGGTGCTGGACTACAAAAGCCTTTACCCATCGATCATCCGCAGTTTCCTCATCGACCCGGTCGGCTTGATCGAAGGCCTCAAACATCCTGACGACAGCGACTCGGTGGAAGGCTTTCGCGGCGCACGCTTCTCCCGCACCCGGCATTGCCTGCCGTCCATCGTCACCCGGGTGTCCGAAGGCCGCGAAGAGGCCAAGCGCGAGCGCAATGCGCCGTTGTCCCAGGCACTGAAGATCATCATGAACGCCTTTTACGGTGTGCTCGGCTCCAGCGGCTGCCGGTTCTTCGACACCCGGCTGGCATCCTCGATCACCCTGCGGGGGCACCAGATCATGCGCCAGACCCGCGCGCTGGTTGAGGCCCAAGGGTACGAGGTGATTTACGGTGACACCGACTCCACCTTCGTCTGGCTGGGCAGCGCGCACTCTGCGCAGGACGCCAATCGCATCGGCCTGGCGCTGGTGCAGCACGTCAACGACTGGTGGCGCGCGCACCTGAGCAACGAGTACGGCCTGCAAAGCGCCCTGGAGCTGCAATACGAAACCCACTTCAGCCGCTTCCTGATGCCGACCATTCGTGGCGCCGAGGAGGGCAGCAAAAAGCGCTATGCGGGCCTGGTCGTGCGCGAAGATGGCGGCGAAGAAATGGTCTACAAAGGCCTGGAAACCGTGCGCAGCGACTGGTCGCCCCTGGCCCGGCAATTCCAGCAGGAACTCTACCAACGCATCTTCCATCGCCAACCCCATCAAGACTACATACGCGATTACGTGCGGCGTACCTTGAGCGGCGAATTCGATGAGTTGCTGATCTACCGCAAACGCCTGCGCCGGCCCTTGCACGACTACGAACGCAACGTCCCGCCCCACGTACGCGCCGCGCGCCTGGCGGACGAGTACAACGATCGCCTGGGCCGCCCGCGCCAGTACCAGCGCGGTGGCTGGATCAGCTACGTGATCAGCGTCAACGGCCCGGAACCGCTGGAAGTGCGGCAGGCGCCCATCGACTACGACCACTACGTCACGCGCCAATTGCAGCCCGTGGCTGACGCAATCCTGCCGTTCGTGAATGACGATTTCGGTACCCTGGTAGGCGGGCAGATGGGGCTATTCTAGGTAATCACCACAGGCTCAATATTGCCCATCGCTCAGGAGGAAACGCCCATGTACACCCTTTACGGCACCGACGAATCCGGATCCTGCATGATCGAAATCGCCCTGCAGCGCTGCGCAGTGCCGTGGCATCGCGTGCAGGCCAGTTCCTGGCAGGACGGCGAGGGTAGCGACGCCCTTGCACGTATCAATCCACTCAAGCAGATCCCCACCCTGGTCACTCCAAATGGCCAGGTACTGACCGAAAGCGCCGCGATCCTGATCCACCTCGGCCTGGAGTATCCCAAGGCCGAGTTGCTGGCCGGCGATCGTACGCAGATCCTGCGCGGCTTGCTGTACATCGCCGCCAACTGCTATTCGGCGATCGGCATCATCGACTACCCGCAACGCTAGTTGGGCAATGCCGATGAGGCGCAGCAAGCACAACTGGTCAGCGGCACACGGCGCTACCTGCATCAGGCCTGGGTCGTGTTTGCCGATCAGTTTGCCGGCCAACTGTTTACACCCAGCAACGCGCCGAATGCACTGGGCATCATGGCGGCGGCGGTATCGCGTTGGGACGATGCGCGCGAGGTGCTCGGCAACCTGGCGCCGGGCTTTGCGCAGAGCCTGGAGCGGGTAGACGCCGACCCTGTCGTGGCCCCCGTTTTTGCCCGGCATTGGCCGCAGTGGAAGGTCTCGTAACCGGAAGAAACAATGACCAGGCCACTGTCCAAGCCCTTGCGTAGCGGGCTTCCTGACCTACGCTTCTCAAGGTGGTGTAGGAATCATCCTTGAATTTGGCTGTCGCAGACATGAAACTCAAGAACCCTGCATGGAATTCAAAGGAGGTGCGCATGCTCATCCGGTCGCTGACCCTGGCTACCTTGATGGCTTTTACGGGGCCGTTGTTGGCCGCTGATGATAATCCGCTCAAGCAGGAGTTGGGCAAGACGCGCCCCCTGGTGGTCGTGGAGCTTGATGCTGGAAACCCGACACTGGCAACGCTGAAGAAACAACTGGAAGAGGCTGCCACCAAGCAGTCCTTCGAAGAGCGCAGCATGGTGTTCTATACCGTGAAGTTCGGCAGCATTGGCGCTGAAGGAGAGAAGTTCGCCAAGGACCCAAAGGACAGCAAAAAGCTCACGCCGCCTGAAACCAACGCGCTGATCCGCGCCCTCAAGCTCGGCGTCGGCAGCGGCACCAAGGTGATTCTGATCGGCAAGGACGGTGAGAAGAAACTCGAAAAAACCGTGCCACCGGACAGCCTTGACCTGAAGGAGTTCTTCAGCGCCATTGACCAGATGCCTCAGGCGGAAAAGGAGCTTGCCGCACCTGCGGAGCCGGAGCCTGTTCCAGCCGCGCCAGCGGCTGCGGCCAAGGGCACCAAGCCCGCCAAGCCCGGCAACAAAGCCCCCAAGCCGCTGGAAGATTGAACAGGTCCCCTCCCACCGTTCTGGTGGGAACCGGCCTCAGGCTTTCCACGGCTTGAGCCAAAGCCCCAACCCCACCAACACCAGCGCGCCGGCCAGGCTACTCAACCCCAACTGCCACCCATCGTTGTGCAAGGGGTGCAGGGCCAGCGCCGCCACACCCAACAGCACCCCGCTCAAGCCCCACTGCAATGGCCAGCCCAGTTGGCCGAGCAGTTGCTGGCGGTGCATCAGCAACAAGTTCGTCACCACGACGCCACCCAACGCCGCCAAGGCGATCCCCGGCAGGCCGATACAATAGGGCAGCACCACCAGCAAGGCGGCGTTGACCAGGCTGCCCAGCAGTTCGCAATTGAGCGGCAGGCGCGTGTCGCCGCTGGCATAGGCATAGCGAGCGAGCATCGCGTTCCAGGCGCCAAACACCAGAGGCGTGGCGAACCAGGCCAGCAGCGCCGGCAGTGGGCCATCGACGCTCTGGGCGGGCATCAGCAGATGGATCAGCGTGGGGCTGGCGCCAATCAGGCCGAAGGCCGCAGGCAGGCTCAGCAGGGTCGCTGCATCCAGGCCGCGACGCAGCAGGGCCAGGCGCTGCTGACCTTGTTCGCCGCTCATCATGCCCAGCAGCACTTGGTTGAGGCTCATCAGGGCGATCAATGGCAGGTTGATCAGCTTGCGTGCGAGGTTAACCCACGTCACCGCGCCTTCCCCCAGGAAACTGGCGATCAATCGCTCCAGTAGCGCCAGGCCCTGGCTGGCCACGTTGCTGGCCAACAACGGGCCGATGCGGCCCAGCAATTCGCGGCCTGCCAGCGGGTCGCCGCTGATCTGCCACGGCCGCCAGCCGAAAGACCAGACCGGCACCAGCAACGGTAGGCACATCAACACACTGCCGGCAAAAAAGCTCATGGCCAGTTCGGCACTGTCGCTGGAGCTGCCACGGATAAACAGGTACAGCACCGGTGGCAGATTGAACAGTAAAGAGCCCAGGCCCGGCAGGACAAAACGTTGGCGTGCCTGTAAGGGAATACTGAACAGCCCATGCATCACCAGGCCCGGCGCACAGGCTGCCAGCCAACGCAAGTTAGCGGCGGCTTCGGCATGGGCCGCCACGTCCAGGCCGGGGCCGATCAGGCGCACCCACAGTGGCGCGCCCAGCGCCAGTACGGCAAACAGCGCCAGGCCCACTCCCAGCAGGCGTGGGGATAGGCTGGCCAGCCAGGCCTGCTGGCGGTGTGGGTCGCGTTGTTGATAGAGGGGCAGGGCAGCCGCCGCAAGCAAGCCGGCGGCCAGGGTCATGCGCAATGCTTCGGGCAAAAACACCGCCACCAGAAACCCGTCGCTGCGACTGCCCGCGCCCCAGGCCGCCACCAGCAGCCATTCGCGGGCGAAACCGGCGACCAGCCCTGCGAGGGTCGCGATGGTCAGCCAGAGCGTGCTGCCGAACATCAGTGAAACAGGGTGAACAGGCCTTTGCCACCCACCTTGTAGTTCAGATCATGGCAACGTTCGCCCATGATTTTGGCCCCGGAACCGCCAATGATTTTGTAGGGGGCTACTGCCTTGGCCACCACGGTATTGGCGCTGATCACTGAACCATAGCCCAGGTGCGTGCCGTAGCCGATCAATGCCCGGCTGCCGATCCATACGTAGTCGTCGATGTAGATCGGCCCGGAAATCGACCAGAACTCTGGTGCCTGCAAATCATGACTGCCGGCGATGATCAGCACGTGGGAGGCGATCGCCACGTGGTTACCGATCACCAGCCCGGCGCGGGCGTCCACCTGGCAATGCCAACCGATTACCGAATCGTCGCCGACCACCAGATTGTGCATGCCCAGCACCTCGGTGTTACGCCACAAGCTGGAGCCCTTGCCGATCTTCGCGCCACCCAGGCGCAGCCAGGCGATGCGTACATGGTGGCTGGGGATCTTGTTGATCAAGATGTTGTAGGCCATGTCCCAGACACTGCGCCACCGGTCTTTGACGGTCGCCCAGTTTTTGCCGTAACGCGGCAGTAGCTGGGCCGCAAGGTCCTGTTTCATCCGGTGGAACAGGCGGCGCGCCACCGGGTGCTCAATCGCGGTTTCCAGATCGATGGAGCTGATCCAGAAGCGCTTGTTGTCGCCTTCGCCTTCTTCAAATACCACGTCGTTGGCCAGGCACCAGTCCAGCGCCTCTTCCAGGTCCGGCAGGCTCACGCCCATTTCAGCGGCCAGCGTGGGGAGGCGGTCACGCAAGTCGGTGGAGTGGATCATCCGGTGCTTCATGGTTGGTTATCCTTTGGCGCAATAGCAGCAACAGGGGCGGTAATGGAGGGGCGCAGACGCACCTGTTGCAGGCTCATGCCCATCAACAGCCAGAACAGCGCGATCAGTACAAAGGTGAAGCTGAAATAATGGTCGAAAATCCCCGTCAGCAGTGCCGCCAACACACCACAGAGGCACCCCAGCCACAGCGCATTGTCGGCGGTGACTTTGCGCACCTGGCCCAGGGGGCGCACTTCGCGCCACCACAACAGGGTGACGGTGATAAACAGCAGCATCCCTGGAATGCCGACTTTGTAGATGAAGTTCAGCCACAGGTTGGAGATCCCCAACAGATTGGAGCCGGGCACGGGCGGGTCGATCTTGAAGCCGATCCCCAGGGGGTAGGTCGCCATGGCGGTGGGGAACCGGGCGTACTCGTCAAAGCGGATTTCGGTACTGGCGTTGGTGGTCGAGAAGATGGTCAGCAAGCGCTCCTGCAACGGCGGATAGAACATCACCAGCGCAACGGCGAACGCCGCCCCGATACCGATAATGCGTCCGCTGTTCGGCACGCGCTTGTAGGCCAGCCAGATCAATACCAGCGCCAGGGCCACGATGGCACCACGGGAAATACTCAGCAGCAGGCCGGCACACCCCAGCACCGCCACCGCCAGGCCCAGGGCCCGACGCCAGCCGCTGCGGGTCCAGCCATAGAACAGCGCCAGGGGAATAAACAGCACCAGCACGCCACCGGTCAGGTTGGGGTGCACCCAGGGCGAGGCCATGCGCGTGTAGTTGGCAGAGAAAATATCCTTCACCGCTTCCGGGTGGGCGTATTTGAGGTCGGTGAGAATATCGATCATCGACATCGCATTGCGCGTCTTCAGGAACATGAAGATCGACAGCAGCAGCATCGCCAGGTTACCCAGCAACAGGGCGACCACCACCTTGTCGCGGTCGGCGTCGGTGCGCAGCAACAGCGGCACGATAAACAACATCGACAGGTTCATCAGCCAGCGCACCCAGTTCACCGGCCCGTTGCCTTCGGCATGGATGATCAGCATGCCCCAGATAAACGGAATGGTGCTGAACAGCATCAGCCACATCAGCGCCCGCTCGGTCGGTCGCCACAGCATGAAACCGCGGGTCTTGCCGATGAACGATTGCCAGAACACCCCGACCCAGGTCAGCCCCAACACCGCCTCGCTGACGGTGGTACGGATGCCCAGTTGCAAGGTGGTGTAGGGAATACTGGTGGCCAGTACCGCGAAAATCAGCAAGCCCCACAGGGGAAAGCGGATCAGGGTCAAGGCCACGGCCACACCGGCTACCACCAGCATGACCTTGATCGGCGACAGGGCCAACAGCAACCCGCCGAACACCAGGCCCAGCAGCAGACTGACGAATTTTCCTGGCAGCATTAGCGGTCCAATTCCTTGAGCAAAGTGTCCAGGCGCGCGCGATAAGCCGGTTCGGCAAATTGCCGGGCCCAGGCGCGGTGTGTTTCGCCGTCTTGCGTGGCCTCGGCGCCGGCCAGTTGTTGCATGACCTTGTGCAGTTGCTCGGCGTCATGGGGGGCGAAGCGCGGGGCATCGGGCGGCGCGATTTCATCCAGGGCGCTGCCGCGTGCCACCGCTACTGGCGTGCCGACACTCAAGGCTTCCACCACCGGCAGGCCAAAGCCTTCGGCATAGGATGGCTGCCACAGGCACGCGGCATGACGGTAGAGCGCTTGCAGTTGCCCGTCCGATAAACCGCTGCACCAATGCAGGCCCGGCAGCTCACCGAGTGCCGCCGGTACATCGCTGGCGTGGCCCACCAGAACCAAGTCCGGCACATCAGGGTTCAGCGCACGGCAGGCCTGCCATTGGCGCAGAAAGAACTCCATGTTCTTGCGCGGCTCCCGCGTGCCCACCACCAGCCAGTAACGCGCCGGCAGGTTGGCGGGCAGCGGTTCTGGCGCTGCATTCAATTCGGGCACCAAGTTGTTCAGCACGCGGAACTTGGCCCGTGCCCAGGGGAACAGGCGCGCGGCTTCATTGCAGGAAAACTGCGACGGGCACCACACCCGATCAGCCTGCCACACCGACCAGGCAATCGAGGCCCCGTCGATCAGGCGGTAGGCCAGGGCCTTGAGTTTGGAGCGATGGAAGTTGCGGTGGGTCAACTGAAACAGGTCATGCAGCACCAGTACATAGCGGGTGCCGGCGGGTTTACGGCACAACGGCAAGCCCATATTGGCGGTGGCGATGTACAGGTCGATCTGCTGCTCGTGCAGCGCCCTGGGCAAGAACCCGCGCTCGAACCGCAGGCGCACTTGTGGGCGTTGCAGGCCGTCCAGCGGGCTGGCCCAGGCCGGGCAAACGGCAGTCTGGCGCTGCGGATGCTCCAGGGGCGCTTCGCTGAACAGCACCACCTCGGTGTTGCCCCGCGCGCGCAGGGCGTCTTCCAGGGCCACGACCTGGCGGGCGATGCCCGAAGACGGCGCAACCGTGGCGGGGCGATAGTCCAGGGCTACACGCATGGCTGAGACTCCTTGGCGGTGAGCAAGCTGCGGTAGAGGTGCTCCAGTTCATTAGCCGCCACCGCCCAGTCGTGGTATTGCCGCGCGTAGTCGCGTGCCGCATCGGCCAGTCGCCCGGCCAGCGCCGGTTCATCCAGCAGGCGCACAACGGCGTCGGCCAGGGCCTCAGCGTTTTCGCCGGCCAAGTAATGTACCTGTGGCTGTACCGCCAACCCGGACACGCCCTGGGCCGTGCTCAGCAGCGGCAAGCCGGCGGCCATCGCCTCCAACACCTTGAGCTTGGAGCCGCCGCCATGGCGCAACGGGGCGACAAAACCGGCGCAGCGGCGTTGCAAGGCACACAGGTCGGGAACAAACCCCAGCCACTCGATACGTTCATCGGGCCAGCGCTCGCGCCAGTGTTCGGGTAAGCCATAGCCGACCACTGCCAGGCGTGCGCTCGGGCACTGCAACCAGAGCCTGGGGAAGATCTCGTCGAGCAGCCACTGCACGGCGTCCAGGTTCGGTGCGTACTCGTAATTGCCGACGAACAACAGGCGCTGGCTCTGCGCATCGGCGCTGACCTCGGCAAAGGCGCGGCTGTCGACCCCATTGACCACCACGCTTACCGGCGTCGACGACAACGGCCGCATGGCCTGAGCGTCCGCCTCGGTCACGGCGACCACATGAGCGGCGGCATCGAACGCCTTGCGTTCCCATTGCCGGCAGCGCCACTGGTCATACTGTACAAACGGTGTGGCCCACTTGGGGAAACGGTCGTAAGTGGCGCCGCCGAGGCTCGATTCCAGGTTGTGCTCGGTCAGCACAAACTCGCGCCGTTGCTGCTGCAAGGTGCGCAGAAACGGCTGCAGGCTGTAGCTGTGTTCTACCTGAATCACGTCCCAGCGCTCATTCAACAATTGCGCAAACTGGGCCTGCAACGGTGCCGACAGGCCGTTGACCGTGGTCAACAGCGGCCAGGGCGCGAACAGGCCGCCGAGCAGGGTCAGCGGATGTTTCAGCGGCCGGCGTGGAACGACGATCAGGCGTTCGAGTAACGGCTCCAAGGCCGCATGCGCCGCGTCATCGGCCGGCGTTTTCGATTGCGCCAGCAGCGTGATGCGATGCCCGCGCTCACTCAAGGTGCGCAGCAAATGGTACTGCCGCGTCTTGCCGCCGCTGGTGGTCGGCCACGGCAGGTAGGGCACAATCCAGAGGATTCTCATGTACAGCTCTCCATGCCCGGGGCTACCACACCAGTATCTGCAAACTTGGCTTCACCGCTGGGCGAATACCGTTGTCGTCGCTCAGGGTTTGCCGGGCGCCGGTCAGCGGGTCCAGCAGTTCTGCGTGTTTGATGCCGGGCAGGCTGATGCTGCTGCCTTTGGCGCTCCAATACATCAGCAGGTGTTTTCCGTCAGGGCGGGTCCAGGCCACGCTGTAGAAGCTGTCCGGTACATCCTGCAACTGCGGCGTGTTGCCGGGTTCAAGCGTGGGGCCGGTAATCTCCAGGAAGCGGGCGAGGGCGGTGTATACCGGCTTGGGTTCGCCATCAAGGTTCAACAGGCCGTAATGCTGGTCGCGTGGCGAGGCGCGTTGGTCGAGGTCGGACAGCGCGAACAGGAAAATCTTCTGGTAGTCCTGGGACGCCATCAACGCCAGGCGGCGCAAGGTGTAGTCGGCCTGCCCGTCGATACCGATCAGGTCCTGCATCTCCTTGGGGCCGGCGTAGCTGGACCAGCCCCACTCGGTGGCCCATACGTTCTTGATCCCGGCGCCGTGCAGCATTGAGTTGAGTTGATCACCGCGCAGCAGCACTTCGTTCTTGCCCGGCTCATCGGTTTCCGGGGTCATCGAATAAGGGTGATAGGCCGCGACCATGCCCAGGTTTTGCACACCCAGCGCGCCGAGTGCTTCGAACATCAGGGTTTTGCCACGCGGCGGCATTTGGCTGTAGTACGCCATGCCGCCCATGACCTGCAGTTTGCCGGGCGCGGCAAGGTTCAGGGCCTGGTGACTGGCCAATAACAATTGCCCGTACTCCTTGGCGTCGACTTTGGGGCGCCAGTTGTTCGGCAGGTTCTGCTCGTTCCACACCTGCCAGGCATCAATAGTGGGGTAGCGTTTGGCCAGAAGTGCCAGGCGCAGCGCGTACACTTCCGGATCCCGCGGTCGGTACTGATCCTGGAACTGCGCACCCTTGGGGGCGGTGGTGATAAAGGGCGCCGAGCCCACCAGGTAAAACACCGAGCGGATTTTTTCAGCGGTCAGGGTGCGGTCCAGTTCATCGAAGGTGTTGAGCTGATAACCGTCTTCTTTGGGCTCCAGGCGATCCCAGTGCAGGTCGACCCGCACCCATTGCAATCCAAGCTTTTTATACTGCTTGATCTGCTTGTGGTACTGCTCGGGTGTGAACCACAGAAAGTGTGCGTTTACGCCGAGAAAGTCCTTCCAGACGACGGTGCGCTCCGGGGCCAGGTTCACCGGCTGCGCATCGACTTTTTCACTCAACAGCAGGGCGCTACCGACGGCGATTGACAGCGCCAGCGGCAAGTAGCGCCACAGTGGGCGAACGGATGACAGGTTCATCGCAACGGCTCCTCACAAGCATCCCGAAATAATTCAGCAAACCGCTGGGCCGTGTTGGCCCACTGGCGTTGGTGGCCGATTTCTCCAGCCCGGGCGGCCCATTGCTGCGCCTGTTGCGGGTCGAGGATCAATCGGCTCAAGGCGTTGCTCAAGGACGCTGTATCGCCCTGCTGATAGGTGATGCCATTACCGCCAGCCACCTCTTCGGCAAAGGCGCGGGCGTTGGAGGTGATCACCCCGCGCCCGCATGCATTGGCCCACGACAGCGCGCCACTGGTGCCGCGCATTTGCCCTAGGAAACTGAGTTTTTTCGATTCGCGATAGGGCAGCACCATCACGTGGTGCGCCTGGATCGTAGAAGGGATCTGCGCCGATGGCAGGTCCAGTTGCCAGTCCACCACATCCTCAAGATGCAGGGCGCTGATCTGCTCGCGCAGGCCATCAAGGTAGTTGCCGGCGGGGTCAAAGGTCATTTCCGGCGCGGTGCCACCGGCCAGGGTCAGGCGTACCTGGCTTCGGCATTGCGGGTGGGCGGCCAGTGACTGGGCCAGGGCCTGGAGCAGGTCTTCAATGCCCTTGCCACGGTAGATAAAACCGAAATACAACAGGCGCAGTGGCGCCAATGGCGGCAACGCCTGGGGCACGATGGGCAGGTTGCCATGGGCAATCACCGCCACCTGTTGCGGGCGCAGGCCCATGCGCTGGCGCAGGCAGTCGCCGCCCAGGCGGGTGAGGGTGATCAGCCGGCGCATGCCTTTGGCCAGGCGCCGTTCCTCGTGCAAGGTCAACGGGTCGGCCAGCAGCGCTGCCGCATGGGGCAGCGGGTGGGGCAGGCGTTCAAGCAGGGTCAAGGGGAAAAACAGCTTGGCTCGGCGCCAGATCAGGCGCTCCGGGTCATGCACCGTGGCGGTCAACGGCAGGTGCGGTTGCGCCCGGCGCAGGTACTCCAGCGCCTGGAACTCACCGAAGCGCCCACCCCCCAGTTCGGCATGCACCAGGTCCACGCCGCGCCAGTCGAAGGCCTGCAGGCGCTTCAACTGTTCAGGCAATTCCAGGCAGCCGGCGAGCGGGGTCACCACCTCCAGCCCCTGTTCGATCAACGCATGGCGCAGATGCGCGGCGTAATCGGCGATCCCGGTCTGCTCCGGTGGCAGCGGCGCCAGCAGTGCGATACGCATCAGGCCGCCCCGCGCCAGCTGTTGAGTCGTGCCAGCACCTTGGCCGGCACTTCGAAGCGACGGCGGTTGAGGATCATGCCGTCGACTTTGCCGAACGCGGTGGTCAGCAACGACACGGCATTTTCGATCGTCGGTACGGTGCTGGTGCGGGCCTCGATCACCAGTACGATCTGGTCAGCGCGGCGCAGCGTCAGGAAGGCCTGCGGGTTGGAGGACAGCGCCGAGGCGTCCAGCAGCAACACCTCACCCGGCGTTGGCGCGCTCGCCCCATCGACCGAGACGCGGTGACCACGTTCCTCCAGCAGACGCTTGAGTTGCGAGGCGATAAAGGTCACACCCTCGCCATGGCGCGCCGAGGTTAGGCCCAGGGCAAAACCTTCGGCGGCAATGCGATCCAGGGGCAGCAGGCTGTACAAGCGGTAGAGGCTGGCGGTGACGGCTGCCGGCGTTGCGTCTTGCACATCGGGAATGCTGCTCCACAGCGGCACATGGAACATCTCCTGCAAGCGCGTGCCATCGTGGATGCGCTGGTCCAGCAGGTACAGCACATAGATGGTCAGCAAGCCCACGGCCACGCCGGCGGGAATGGCGAACAACAGCATCAGCAGGCTCTTGGGAAACACGCGGGCCGGGTTAAGGGTGGCGTGTTCGATCAGGGCAATGTTACTGATCTGGCTATTGTCCAGTTCGTGGTCGATTCGCGCCTGTTCAAGATTGTCCGAGTACAACGCATAGCTCTTTTCGGCCGTGCGCAGTTGTTGGCTCAGGGTGTTGAGTTGCGGTTCATCGGTCATCGCCTGGTCACGCTGGGCGCGCAGTTCGGCAAGGGTCTTGTCGTAGTTCTCGATTTCCCCGGCCAGTTTGCGCTCTTGCAACTGGGCGTCGATCATTTGCTGTTTAACGTTGATCACCAGGCTGTTGGGCGCGGTGTTCTGCGAGCGTTCCAGGCGTGTAGCTTCCTGGGCGCTGAGGGCTTCCATGTCGCGGATGTTCTGCTCGATCTGATTGACCTGCGGCGTGCCCGGCAGGTAAGTGCGCAGCAGCCGAGCCCGCTCCACTTGCAGCGCATTGAGCTGGCGCTTGAGGTCGAGCTGGGTGGGGTTGAGGCTGGTTTCGCGCATCGTGACCACGTCTGCCGGCTGGCTCTTGATCTGCTGGCTGGCGTTGGCCAGGAGGCTGCGAATCCCCGATATCTGGTTCTGTGCGCTGACCTTGGCATCGGTGACGCGGTCGATCTGGTTGGTCAGGTTCTTCAGGCGTGCATCGACACTGATCGAGTCGATCTGCTTCAAGCGGCCTTGCAACTGATCTTTCAGACTCTGGATGTTCTCTGCCACCTTGGCGCGTTCGGTTTCATAGAAGGTGTGCAGGCTCTTGCGCCCGAGAATTCGTGCACGCTCTTCAAGGTAGGCATTGACCCATTCCTCGACGATTTTTTGCGCCACCGCCGGATCGTCCCAGGTGAAGGAAATCTCGATCACCGAAGAACCCGGCTCGTGACCGGCGGTGAAGTTCTTCTCCAGTGAGGTCGCCAGGCGTTCCAGCGGGCTTTGTTTCTCGGCAAGGCCGACGAACTGCAGCACACTACGAATGCCATTGATGACTTCGCCCACGCCCTTTTTGATGTAGAACTTGGTGACCTTCCAGAAGCCTTGCGGCGGTTCGGCGGTCATCGCCATATAGCGCTCGGCGACGATATGCACGATGGGCCGGCCGGTGAGCATTTTTTCTTCGTCGACAATCGGGTCGTGCTGGGTGCTCGGGGCAATCAGCGTCTGACGGTTGGCGGCTTCGATCGGCAACGTGGTGTTGTCCCGGCCCGGCTTGACCAGCAAGCGCGCGTCCGACTCGTAGCGAGCCGGCAACAGGAAGGCACCCAGCACGGCAACGACGATCGTGGTGATCACGGCCAGTTTGAATTCGCGGCGGTAGATGAAAAACAGCCGCAGCAGGTCGCGAAGAGAGCGGATTTCGATCACAGGATCACTCCATTGCATATGGGGGTTACGAAAGGCGGGAACGCTTGGTTCGAGTGATACGAAGCCCGCTTCATAATCCTTGGCCTGCGTTGATGGTTGGGTTGTTGTAGATGGTGTTGCCGCTGTTTTTCACGTCGCTCTTGTTCAGGTCGTAATTCAAGCCAATGCCAATCCCTTTGTTGATCGGAAACAGCTTGGTGAAGTACATGTCCACGGCCTCCACCGTCGCGCCGATGCCCGACTGCGGCACAAAGATCAAATCGCCGCGCTGCAACGCCACCCGCGGGTGATTGGGGTTGGTCAGCATGCTTTCCAGGCTGATGAAGTACGTCCTGTACTTGCCGTCGGGCCCGGTACGCAGCAAGGCCACGTTGGAGGCATCCGCCGAGGGCAATACACCACCGGAGCTGAGCAGCGCCTGCTCGACGCTGACGTTGCCGGCCAGGTCGAAAAACGCCGGGTTGGACACCGCGCCGCCGATAAACACCTTGTTGCTCGGTGCGCTGGCGATGTTCACCGTCACCGCAGGTTCGCGGTAGATGCGCTTGTACTTCTCGGTGATCTCCTTGCCCAGGTCTTCGGGCGTGCGCAAGGCCGCCTTGACCCGGCCAATGTTGGGTACCGAGATCACGCCGTCGGGGCGCACCACGAATATCGTCATGTCATCGGCCGCCGCCGGCTCCTGGGCATCACGCACGATACGCAGCGAGTCGCCGCTCTGGATCAGCACCTGCGGCGGTGGCAGGTCGGCCAGGGTCAGCGCCGCTTGATGGCCGGCCTTGAGCGTAGTGTTGTCAGGAAGCGGCACCCGCGCGGGGGTCGAACAACCGGCCAGCCAGATTGAGGTGCTCAAAAGGCCGAGCAGGGTAAGACGGAAACGTCGGTTGATAGTCTTCATGACGGCTCAAGTCCAGTAGGTGGAAAACATGCCCAGGCGCCGTTTAAGCGCGTTGGGCAGGTGGCGTTCAAGGTGGCCGAGGCGATAGCCCAGCAATTTAAAGGCACTGCGCACCACCACTTCGGGGGCGCGATACAGCGCGTTGGCCTCGCGCAATGCGTGCAGTTCGGCCAGCACATAACGTTTGCCTTCGCCGCCGGCGTCGCCAAACGCCTGGCGAATCCACGGTTCGCGGCCGTAGAACACACCGATATCGAAGTAGCGGCGAAACTCTTCCAGCAAGCGGTAATCGTGGGAGTGATACACCTGCGCGCTCGCGGCATAGCGCACCTGGTAACCGGCCAGCAGCATGCGCGCGGCCACATAGGCGTCTTCACTGCCAATCACATCCTGGGGGAAACCGCCCACCGCGCTCAGGGCGCTGCGCCGGTACACCGAAAACGAGTCAGAGCTGAAGCAGGTCTTGATGCCCAGTTGCGCTGCATCGTCCAGGCGCTTGGTGCGGCTGGCCGCCGGGTAATTGAAGTGCCGCGACTGCGCGCCGAGCACGCCGGCGCCGGGGTGCGGCAGCTGCCGTCCATAGGCCACGCCATTGAGCGGCTCCAGTTGCAGCTCGCTGATCAGGTTGGCGAAGGTCTCGGCGGTGGCGGGAATCGCGTCCTGGGTCATCACGATCAAGGCGTCGCCGCCCACCTGTTCACTGGCCCAGCGCCGGGTGCCGCCGTGGTTGAAGTCGCGGGCATCAATCACCTCCACACGTGCGCCAAACTCGCGAAAGCGCGCCACGGTGTCATCGCTCGATGCGCTGTCGACCACCAGCATCTCGTCCGGTTGCAACGTCTGCATGCGCAGCGCTGGCAACAGGCGGTCCAGGTGACTGGCCGCGTTGCGGGTGGGGATGATCAATGACGTACGCATCAGGGCTTCACTTCAACTGGCGCGCGGCCGTAGATGTCGTCATAACGCACGATGTCGTCTTCACCCAGGTACTCACCGCTCTGTACCTCGATCATCACCAGGTCGATGATGCCGGGGTTGGTCAGGCGGTGCTTGTGCCCGGCGGGAATGTAGGTGGACTCGTTCATGTTGAGCAGGATCTCGCGTTCGCCATTGGTGATCATCGCTGCGCCGCTGACCACTACCCAATGCTCGCTGCGGTGATGGTGCATTTGCAGAGACAGCGAGCCTTTGGGCTTGACCACGATGCGCTTGATTTTGAACCGCGTGCTTTCCTCCAGCACCGTGTAGGTGCCCCAAGGCCGGGTGACAGTGCGGTGCAGGCTGAACGCCGGGTGATTCTGGCGCTTGAGTTCGGCAACGATATGCCGCACGTCCTGGCTGCGATGGGCGTCGGCGATCAGCAGGGCGTCCGGGGTGTCGACGATGATCAGGTCGCGCACGCCCACCGCACCGAGTACCCGCTTGGGCGAATCGATGTAGCAGTTATGTACGTCGTGCAGGATCGCCTCGCCATTGATCTGGTTGCCATTGTCATCACTGGGCGTGAGTTGGCGCAGGGCTTCCCAGGAGCCGATATCGCTCCAGCCAATGTCGCAGGGCACGACCGCGACCTGGGCGGATTTTTCCATCAGCGCCACATCAATGGAGATATCCGGCGCGGTGCCGAAACCTTCAGGGCTCAGTTCGCGCTGGCGACTGCTGCTGTTTTGCAGGCTCTGGCTGTGCTCCAGTGCCGCCTTGGCCGCCTCCAGAACCGCCGGGGCGTGGCTGGCCAATTCTTCCAGCAGGGTGGCTGCCTTGAAGCAGAACATGCCGGCATTCCACAGGTGCTTGCCGCCGTCCAGGTAGCCTTGGGCGGTGGCTTGGTCGGGCTTTTCGACAAAGCGCTGCACCCGAAACCCAGCGCCCAGTGCCGGCCCTTGTTCGATATAGCCAAAGCCGGTTTCTGCTCGGTCAGGCTGGATGCCAAAGGTCACCAGGTAACCGGCCTCGGCCAATGCGCGGGCTTTTTCCACCGCCTGGGCAAAGGCGTCTTCATCGAGGACCAGATGATCGGCCGGCATCACCAGCAACTGCGCGTCTGCGCCGAAATGCTCCTGCACATGCAACGCAGCCACGGCGATGGCGGCGGCGGTGTTGCGGCCAAACGGCTCCAGCAGCAGGTCGAGGCCCAGGCGCTGGGTGTTCACCGCGCGGTAGTCGTCCAGGGTGCGAAACAGCAGGTCGCGGTTGGTCACGGTCAGGATGCTGTCGACGCCCGGCAAGTGACTGGCCCGCAGGAAGGTCTTCTGCAACAGGCTCTGGTCGTCGCGCATGCGCATGAACGGCTTGGGCATGTTCTGCCGCGAAACCGGCCACAGCCGCGTACCCGAACCACCGGAGATGATGCACGGGATCAATCCGTTAAGTGGGTTCATCAATAGACTTCCTTGGTGGAAAGAACGGCCGGGACCGTCATGAAAACGATGTAGAGGTCCAGCCACACGGACCATTTGGCGATGTATTCCAGGTCGTATTCGACCCGTTTCTGAATCTTGAACAGCGTGTCGGTCTCGCCGCGGTAACCATTGATCTGCGCCCAGCCGGTGATGCCAGGCTTGACCCGATGGCGCGAGCTGTATTCGCTGACCGCTTGCTCGAAAGGAATCCCGGCCGCCTTGGTGGCCGTGGCGTGGGGGCGCGGGCCGACCATCGACATATTGCCCAGCAGTACGTTGAACAGCTGGGGCAGCTCATCGATGCTGGTCTTGCGGATGATCCTGCCGACCCGGGTAATGCGCGGGTCCTGGCGCGTGGTCTGGTTTTCGGCGTTGAGGTCGGTCTGTTCGACGTACATTGAGCGGAACTTGAATACCCGGATCAGGTTGTCGTTGTAGCCAAAGCGCTTCTGGCGAAACAGCACCGGGCCCTTGGAATCGAGTTTGATCGCGATGGCGGTCACCAGCATCACCGGCGACAGCAGCAGCAGGCCGATGCTGGCCAGCAGCAGGTCTTCACAACGTTTGATAAAGGGCGACCAGCCCCGCAGTGGCAACTGCGAGGTGTTGAACATCAGGATGCCGCCCACATCGGTGATGCGGTTATGGCCGTAGCGCAGGGCGGCCATATCCGGCACCAGCATGACGTTCACCGACATCTGCCGCAGGCGCTTGACCAACCCATTGATGCGCTGCTCGGCAGCCCAGGGCAGGGTGATCATCACCTGGTTGACCTGTTCGGAGCGGATCAGCTTTTCCAGGTCGCGGGTATTGCCCAGCAACGGCAGGCGGCTCAATTCCTTGGGAATGCGCTCGGTACGGTCGTCGATAAAACCGATCAGGCCGGAGCGGATGTCACTGTTGCGCGACAGGTGTTCAGCCACATGCACGGCCGTGTCGGTAAAGCCCAGGATCACGGTGCGCTGGAGGAATTTGCCGTTATCCATCAGATGGCGGTACAGGCGCAGCATCAATATCCGCTCCACGCCAAACAGCACCAGGCTCATGGAAAACCAGGCCGCCAGGTTGCGTGGGCTCAACTGTGGGAAGAGCAGCAGGATCTGGTACATGAACAGCAGGATGCAAAACGCCGAGACCCAGGCCACCAGCATCACGCGAAAACGCAGGCGGTTGCTGAACAGATCCTCGGAGTACACCCCCAGAGCCTGGAACAGAATGATGGTCAGGAGCGCAAAAAACACCAGCAGGCCCAGGTAGTGGTTGCGCATGTGCTCGGCGACGGGGTCCGGGTAGAACAACAGAATAATGGCCGGCACCACAGCCGTAAGGCCGTGGATCAGTTTCACGAAAACGACAAAAAACTCAACGAAACCGGGACGAGTCAGAAACAGGCTATCGACCGACGATTTACCGCGCATAAATCAGATCCTCAATACACCACCAGAACGTTCCTATTCGTTTGCTCATCCATAAGGCAGCTTTGCTTTACAAGTGGTGCAAATCGAACAACTGCTGTTGCTGGGTAATACGTAATGCCTGTTCAGACGCAGGAATTTACGGAGTGATGGCTAAATAGTGGCTCTCTTGAGGGTCCGTGTCAATGTTTTGGCTTTTTGGCCTTTGCCGTCAATGGCTCTCGTAAGGCCTCCATGATATGACGATTAATTGACATAAGAGGGGGCGCTTTCAGAAAAATCGAGAATTGATGCTGGCTTTTTGGAGTGTAGGAACAAACGTAGGGATTTGCCTGGCAGCGAAAAAAAGCTTTCTGACGATGGCAGGAAGGGGAAGTTGTAGGAGCGAGCATGCTCGCTCCTACAGGAGGGGCAGTGCCTAGAAGTTGCCTTTGAGGCTCAGGGTCAGGTTGCGCGGCTCTCCATAGAGATTACCCCAGCCTGAGGTGCCCACGGTCTGGTAGTAATTTTTATCGAACAGGTTGTTGCCATTGAGCGCCACGGTCCAGGTGTCATCCACCTGATACGCCAGGCGTGCATTCCACAACGCATACCCGGCCTGTTCCAGTTTGATGGTTTGCAGCCGGTAGTTGCTGCTTTGGGCGTTGACCCCTGCGCCGACTGTCCATTTCGACAGCGCACCGTCCAACTGGTAGTCGCCCCACAAGCGCAGCATATGCCGTGGCACGTAAGTGTTGGACACCGCGCCTTCGGCTGCGCTGTCGATGTTCTTCAGGTTCTTGGTTTGCGTGTAGGTATAGCCGCCAAACACTTGCAGGCGCTCGATCAATTCGCCGCTCAGCTCGGCCTCGACCCCTTGGGCGCGAACTTTGCCCGTGTCGGTGTAGCAGTAGCCGTCGGAGGAGCTGCCGCAGCGGGTCTCGAAATCGGTTTGGGCGGCGTTTTTTTCGACGGCGCGAAACAGCGCCAGGGAGCTGTTCAGGCGCCCGTCAAACCATTCGCCCTTGATGCCCAACTCATAGTTCTCACCCATTTTCGGCTTGAGGGCCGAACCGCTGACCGTAGCGTAGGAGCTTTGTGGCTGGAAGATATCGGCGTAGCTGGTGTACACCGAAAGGTTGTCATTGAGGTCGTAGATCAGCGCGGCGAACGGCGTGACCACCCCGGTTTCCTTGGTGCGTGCATCCTGGTCTGTCCACTCGCCCCAGGCCAGGTTCAGGGACTCACGGCGGTTTTCATACCAACTGACGCGACTGCCCAAAACCAGCATCAAAGGTTCGGCCAGACGCAGGCGCAAGGTGGCGTAGGCACCGTATTGAGTGGCGGTTTCCTTGACCGTGCCGCCACGGTACATGTTGGGCCAGAAGGTGTCGTCGGCAGGTTCCGGGAAGTGGTGGTTGGGGTTGAAGACGCTTTGGCGCTGGGGCAGGTTGCGGATCGCATAGACATCGTCCTGGGTGCCACGGCTGCCATTGGCGCCGAGGATCAACTCATGTTGCAGGCCAAAGGCTTCGAATTGACCATCGATGTAGGCGTCCAGGCCGTAGTCTTTGTGATCGTAGTCCAGCAAGGCTGCATAGCTGGTGAGCGTGGGGGCCGGGTTACCATAGTCCACGGTGCTTTCGCTGGCGGCGTATTTGATGTCTTGCAGGTTGCGGCTATGCACGGCGCTGACTTTGAGCTTCCAGTCGTCGTTGAAGTGATGGGTCAGATCGGCGAACAGCGTGGTGCGCTGGCTTTGCCAATCGTTCCAGGCCTGGCCCAGGCAGGTGGAGCGGCTCAGGCCGAGGCTTTTGCCGTCGCGATAACGCGGCAGGCCGCTCCAGCACGGCGTGGAGTCGACATCCTCATAGCTGGCCCCGAAGCCCAGGGTGGTATCAGGGCTGACATCCATGTCCAGGGCCGCGTAAAACGCCTGGTCCTGACGCTTGGCAAGGTCCATGTACGAGCCACGATTCTGTTGGCTAACCGCCGCGCGGCCACGCACCGTGCCGCTGTCGTTCAATGGGCCGCCGGTGTCGAATTCGGTGTGATAGTTATCCCAGGTGCCCGCCGAGAGGCCAAGGCTGGTGGTGGGCTTGTCCTGGGGCCGTTTGCGTACGAAGTTCACCGCACCACTGGCGGTGCCGGCGCCCTTGAGCATGCCAGCAGCGCCCTTGAGGACTTCCACCCGATCATAGATCGCCATGTTCGCGCTGAAACTGTCGGCCTGTACGTAGTCCTTGCCGATATCCAGTGGCACGCCGTCGAATTGGTATTGGCCGAGCATCTTGAAGCCCCGGGAGTAAAAATACTTGCCGCCCATGGGTGATTCGTAGCTGGTGATGCCTGGGGTGCGCTCCAGCAATTGGTCGATGGTGGTGATGTTCTGGTCATCCATCAGCTTGCGGGTCATCACACTCACCGATTGCGGCGTGCGTCGCAGGCTGTGTTCGCCCTTGCCGATGGTCACGGCTCCGGTGGTGTAGGAGCCGGTGCCTTCGGTGGTGGCGCCCAAACGATCACCGGTGATGGTGGTGGCGCCCAGGTTCAGCGTCGAGCCGGCTTGCTGCTGGGGTAGCAGTAACCAAGCGTTCTGGCCCTGGCTTTGCGCCTGCAAACCCTGGCCCTGAAGTAACCGGTTCAGGGCCTGTTGTGGGGCCAGGGTGCCGCTCAGCCCCGGGCTGCTTTTGCCTGCCACGCTGCCAGCGTCATACGACAGGCTGATACCGGCCTGCCGCGCAAACTGATCAAGGGCGCCCGCCAGCGGCCCAGGCGCAATATTCCAGGCGCGGGCCTGGCGCTCGCTGCCGGGCTCCTGGGCACTTGCGGTATACGGCAAGGCGCTGGCCGCCACGCACGCGCCAAGGAGGGTGGCATTGAGGGCGTGTCTGAGGGGTGAACGTTTGGAGGGGAACGCTTGCATGACCGCGGGATGCTCCTGAAGGAAGTGGACAACACGGGCCTGTTGATCGGCCTCTCCTTACAGGTCGAATGGCAATGAGAATTCACCTCATTTATTTTGCAAGGTCACACGCGAGCGGAGACGGTCACCCAGTAACGGCTACGGTAGGTCACATCGATTGCCAGCGATTGCGCCACCAACTTGAGCACCTGGTCGGTGTCGTCCAGTTGGTAAGTACCCGACACCCGCAGCCCCGCCACGGCTTCGCTGCAACGCAGCAACCCATTGCGATAGCGGCCCAGCTCGGCCAGGAAGTCCTCCAGACGCATGTTGTGGGCGCTGATCACCCCGTCACTCCAGGCCCAAGGGTCCAGGCCGTTGTTGGGGGACGGGCGGATACCGCTACGGTTGAACACTACCTGTTCGCCAGGCTTGATCACTTGGCGTGCCGTGCCGTCATGGCGGTCGGCAAACACCGCCACCGCACCCTGCTGCACGGCCAGCAGGGTGCCTTGGGGTTCTTCGCGCACCAGCAAGCGTGTGCCCAGGGCGCGTAGGTAACCGTCGCGGGTATGCACCCATAGCGGACGGCGGTCGACGCCGGTATTGATCAATATTTCACCCTGGCGCAGGTTCACCAGCCGTTGTTCGGCGCTGGAGGTAATGTCGACGGCGCTGGCGCTGTTGAGCTGGACTTTGCTGCCATCCTCCAATGCTACCCAGCGCCGCTCGCCAGTGGCGGTGCGGTAGTCCGCCATCAAGGCGGGCAGGGGCGTGTAGTCGCGGCCCAGCCAGGCTAAACCTGCGGCGCCGGCAAACAGCCCGAGCATTTTCAGGCCTTCACGACGGCTGATGTGCCGGCGTGCGCCGTCGAGTGCATGGCGACTGACATGCGCTGGCAAGTGGTTGAAATCGTCATTCAGGGTGGCGACCCGTTGCCAGGCCTGCTGATGCGCCTCGCTGGTCTGCAGCCACTGCTCAAAGGCCGCGGTGCTGGCGTCGTCGGCGGTGTTGTAGCGCAGCTTGATCATCCACTGGATGGCCTGGTCGACCAGGCGCGAGTCAGGAGTCGGCATAGCGCAACCGGTAACAGGCGTGCAGCGCCTTGGACAGGTCGCGCTCCACTGTGGCCTTGGACACGCCCAGGCGCAGGGCGATCTGTGGACAGGTCAGGCCGTCCAATTGGGCCAACAGAAACGCCTCGCGCACCCGTGGCTTGAGCTGGTCGAGCAAACGGTCGATGCGCTCCAGGCTGTCGAGGATCAGCAGCCGTGTTTCCTCGCTCGGCACCTCCATTTGCGCAAAGTGCGCCAGGCTTTCCAGGTAGGCGCGTTCCAGTTCGCGGCGCCGGTATTGGTCGATCATCAAGCTGCGCGCGATGCTGCTCAGGTACGCGCGCGGCTGCTGCAAGGTCTGTTGCTGACGCGCGTTGAGCAGGCGCACGAAGGTGTCCTGCGCGAGGTCGGCGGCGCGCTCATGGCAACCCGTGCGCCGGCTCAACCAGCCCCGCAGCCAGGAATGGTGGGCTTGGTAAAGCTGGCCGATGGCAGCAAGGTCCAGTGGGTGATTGCTCGACATGGTCATCCTGGCGCAGCAGGCTTAATTGATAATGTTTCGCATTCTAGACGTTGGTTGTGGCATTCAGCAATCACTCGGTTCGCTGCGTGAGCAATGTATCCAGCACAATTTTTTGTAGCGCCTGCCAGCGCCGATTAATCTGGATTTTTTCCCAGCGGACGGTTCGACCATGATCAGCCTCGTCACACTTGGTGTTTTTTCCGGCGCTGTGTTGCTGTTGTTGCTGTCACCGGGGCCGAACATGGCATTTGTCATCAGTCAGGGCGTCACCCATGGCTGGCGCGGCGGCGTTGCTTCGGCCCTGGGCATTGGCGTGGCCGACCTGTTGCTGACAGCGTTGACCGCCATGGGGGTGACGGCGTTGGTCGCCAGTTGGCCGCCAGCGTTCGACCTGATCCGTTATGCGGGCGTGATTTACCTGCTGTGGCTGGCCTTCAAAACCTTGCAAAAACGCCCCGGCCTGGACACCGCTCACGTCGGCCGCGTGGCGTTGGGCCGAGTGTTTCTGCAGGCCATGCTCAACAGTTTGCTCAACCCCAAGGCGTTGTTGTTTTTCATGGTGTTCCTGCCACAGTTTGTGCGGCCCGAGGCGGGGCCCATCGCCTTGCAACTGATGGTGCTGGGCGGCGTGCTGACGTTGATCGCGAGCGTGTTTCACATGCTATTGGGCCTGTTTGGCGGGGCGCTCAGCCGCTTCTTCGCCAAGCGCACCAAAAGCGCCTGGCTGCAGAAGTGGGGCTTGGCAGCGGTGCTGACGGCGTTGGCCGTGCGCTTGGCGGTGATGTCGCGTCCTGCCTGAATGACAGGCGGGAAGCCAAGCAAGTTTCTTTGTGGCGGGGGAGCTTGCTTCCGCAACGGCCCGACAGCCAATGCTCATCTACCAGACACCCCGCAATCCAACTGTGGGAGCTGGCTTGCCTGCGATGACGGCATGCCAGCCGACGCCTATCTACTTGGCACCCCGCAATCAAACTGTGGGAGCGGGCTTGCTCGCGAAGGCGGCCTAACAGGCGACGCAGTTATACCGAGAGCATATCCATTCCTGCGGTAACGGCTACTTAGGGTTCCGCCCTGACGGCGGCTCACTTTCGAAAAGCGCGAAAGTAAGCAAAGCGCTCTTGCCCCACCACTCGGCACCTCGCTTAGGCTCGGTGTGCCCGTAATCCGCCAGTGATTTGGGGGGCCGCCGCCACGCGCCATCCATGGCGCGGGGCGGCTAAACCGGCATCCCTGCCGGTTTACCCCCCAAATCCCTGTCGAATTCCGGCCAGCGTGGTTTAACGGGGCGCCTAAGATCAAAAGCAGAGCAAGATCAAGATCAAGAGCGGCTCGCTTCGCATCGTGGTTACCGTTGGGTGGCAGATTTGAAGTCTTTGTCGATTGAACCGCCGCCATCGCAGGCAAGCCAGCTCCCACTTCTTGATCTGTGTTCTTCAATCAATTTTCTCCAGCCACAGACTTTTCCTGTTCCCCAAAGGTCAACATCCTTCAAGCACCTTGACCCAGGAGATTCTCCCAAATGACCGCCCCCAAAGCCCTGTTGATCCTTCACGGCAAACAAGCCCTCAACGAGGATGTGCGCGCTGCCGTGCTGGCCCGGCGTGAGCAGGGTGGGGAGCTGGCCGTGCGGGTGACGTGGGAGGGCGGCGATGCCCGGCGACTGGTCAATGAAGCGCTGGCCGAGGGGTACACCCATATCATTGCCGGCGGTGGTGACGGCACCTTGCGCGATGTGGCCGAAGCCATGGCCCATGCCAACACCGACGCCAGCCTGGTGCTGATGCCCCTGGGTACCGCCAATGATTTCGCCAAGGCCGCCGGCGTGCCGTTGGAGCCGGCTGGCGCCCTGGCCTTGCTGGATGTGCCGCCCAAGGCGATTGACCTGGGCCAGGTCGGTGGGCAAATCTTCCTGAACATGGCCACCGGTGGTTTTGGCAGCCAGGTCACGGCCAACACGTCCGAAGACCTGAAGAAGGTCCTGGGCGGTGCCGCGTACCTGTTTACCGGTTTAACCCGCTTCAGTGAATTGAAAGCCGCCTACGGTGAATTGGAAGGCCCGGATTTCCATTGGAAAGGCGAGTTGCTCGCGCTGGGCATCGGTAACGGTCGCCAGGCCGGTGGCGGGCATGTGCTGTGCCCCGGTGCATTGGCTGATGACGGGCTGTTGGATGTCAGCATCTTGCCGGCGCCTCAAGAGGTGGTCGGCACGTTGCGTGAGTTGATGAACAACGGCTGGGGCCTGGACACCATGTTCGTGCGCGCACGCCTGCCCTGGGTGAAGATCAAGGTCGCACAAGGCTTGTACATCAACCTCGACGGCGAGCCGCTGGAAGGCGACGACCTGCACTTCGAGGTGCTGCCCAAGGCCCTGCGCGTGCACTTGCCGCTGGGTTCGCCGTTAGTCGTCCAGGCTGATGATCTGCTCACGCACGGCAAATAACACCAGGCCCGCCACGTCAAAAATCTGCAAGCGCTTCATGATCTGCGAGCGGTGGGCTTCGACAGTCTTGATGCTCAGGCCCAGGCCGTGGGCAATTTCGCGGGTGGATTTGCCGCGCACGATCAAGCGCAGGATTTCCAGTTGCCGCGCCGTCAGGCTGTGGCTGTGGGCGACAGGCGCGCTGGGGGCCTGGCTACGGATCAGCGCCTGGTTGATCACTGTGTGGGCGATGGCGGGGCTCAGGTAGCGTTCGTTGTTACGCAGGGCCAGCAGGGCATGTTCCAGCTCGTTGGCGGTGGTGTCCTTGAGCAGGTAGCCGTGGGCACCGGACTCCAGTGCGCGCATGATCAGGTCCGGCTCGGTGTGCATCGACAGAATCAGCACCTTGCACGTGGGGTAAAAACGCTTGAGTTGCTGCAAGGCATCCAGCCCGCCGGTGTGCTTCATCGACAGGTCGAGCAGCACGATATCTGGCTGCAAGGCACTGTATTGCTCCAGTAGTTGCGCGCCATCGCTGGCTTCGCCGATGACGCTGTAGCCGGGAATATCCAGAATCAGCGCGCGCACGCCGGCGCGAATCAGTGCATGGTCGTCTACCAAGAGTAAATTGCAGGTCACTCGAGAACCTTAGGGGCGCTGGCCCGTTCGAGAGCGCGGGGCGCCCAAGGGAAAAGTGCGTTGATGCGTGTACCTTTGCCGGGCTCGCTGCTGACGGAAAAGGTGCCTCCCAGTTGGTGTGTTCGTTCGCACATACCGGCCATGCCCCGTTGGCCTTCCCGGCCCGGATCGGGGGCAGGCAAGAACCCCTGGCCGTCATCGCAGATTATCAACGACAAGCCTTCAGGCAGGCGTTGCAGACGCACCAGCAGGTTGCGAGCCTTTGCATGGCGAAGCATGTTGGTCACCGCTTCCTGAGTGACGCGAAAGGCCGCCACGGCCATTTCTTCGGGGATGCCGGTGAGCCGTTGCTGGCACTCCAGGCTCCAGCACACCTGGGTGTTTTCCAGGGTCTTGAGCAGGTGCGCGCGCAGGCTGGCTTCCAGGCCCAGGCTGGTCAGTTGGCGCGGGTTGAGGATGGCGCAGACGTCACGCACCTTGGCCAGGGTTTCATTGAGCGTATTGCACAGCACCGAACAATGGTTTTGCAGATCCTGGGGCAGGCGGCGCTGCAGCCATTCACTTTGCAGCTTGGCGGCTGTCAGTAGCTGGCCGATGTCGTCATGCAGTTCGCGGCTGAGTCGGTGACGTTCGTTCTCCTGAACTTGCAATAAGCGGGCGGCCAGTTCCTGAGGCTCGAACTTGATGGCTGTGCGCGAACGCCACTGTTGCAGCCCGACCACCATCAGCGTGGCGAGGTTGAGCAGCACGATCAGCAACGGCAGTGGCGCGTCCAGCAGATAGACCCACAGGCTCGCCACCAACGAGCACACGCATAGCGAAAGGGTAAGGCGGCGTGCGTGGCTGGGGGACACGGACCTGGCGATAAGTGACTTGAAACTGGCGTACATAGCGGATGGAGCCAATGAGGGTTCACTGCGGGGAGGCCGGTTGACCGGGCTCTGTTTGGAGTGCGCTGCCAAATCGTTTTTAAGCCTGTTGAAGTTAAATCACTTCGGGGGGCGCATAGTAACACCCCTATTAGCGTTGGTCGTCTGATTGGGTTTATGGCCCACGCGAATACTCTGGGCAGGCACCCCAGAGTTCAACATGGAAAGTTGTATTAACAAAGTTGGTTTGTATCGTTATTGCATTGATAGCTAATTGATATTTATTGTGCGCGCCGATCATGCTGCGGAGTGTATTGGGGGGCTTTTTGCGGGATCTGCAAGCTGACCGCCTCAATCAGCGACGACTGCTCTTCTTCATCCAGACTAAGCTTGCCAGTACGGATATCGATCAGTTCCAGTTGCCAGGCCAGTAGCGTCAAGCAGTCATGCAAGGCATGCAGCGCCTGGTCATGCAATTGCACCGGGCTCACGGCATTGGCAATCAAGTATTGAATCTGCCGAGAGAACTCGCTAATGGCCTGCAATGCGAGGCAGTCTGCGCTCTCGGCGAGCTTGTTCAGGCTGGCTTTCATGCAGTCGATAGCGTCACTGTCGTTTCGAATCAAATGCAGGTGGTTCAAGCACTCTTCTGACCTGATCAGCAGCTTTTCAGCCTCGTGCAGGAACTCGGGAAGTGCAGATTGCCACTCGTTACCGTCGTTCATCATGCAGGTCTCCGCAACGTAGGGTCGGATGATGAGATGTCGCACCGGGTGAATGACGTAAAACTAGCGCTGAAATACGGCTCGGACTTGTAGGTCGATTCTGATAATCCAGTAGGACGTTTAGCGAAGTGCTCACGAAAGTCGTATGTAGCCCCGGTTGTACGGGATGACACGACTTCAGTTGCCGATACGTGAGTGCCTGAAAGGCCCGTGGGCCAAGGGCTGGGGATGGCAAACAAAAGCCTGACTCCATTCATGCAATGAGAATGGCGTCACATTAATGGCTATTAGATATCGCGAATATCAGGTTGGGCCTGATTGCGCATAGGGGAATCCCCTATGTGGTGGAACTGCACGTCAATTCGACTGTCGCGCAAGGCGGCTTGAAAGAGCATCAGGGGCCTAGGCAGTAAAGCATGATGTCAGTGTGACATCAATGGATTTACATGGCATTTTATTCGGGTCAAGGTCCGGCGCTTGCCGCCGATAACGTGCTTATACAGTTGCACACCCTTTCAACGCGCCTGCGGCGTGTACACCAGGAGCTTTTAATGGCCGGCATTCTCGACACGGTAGATCAACGCACGCAATTGGTGGGTGAGAATCGCCTGGAAATTCTCATGTTCCGCCTCTTCGGACGGCAGTTGTTCGCGATCAACGTGTTCAAAGTGCAGGAAGTGCTGCAGTTGCCCAAGCTGACCCTGATGCCCCAGCGCCACCCGTTCGTGTGTGGGGTGGTCAACCTGCGTGGCCAGACCCTGCCGGTGATCGACCTGTCCCAGGCCATCGGTATGCGTCCTTTGGTGCCGGGCCCCAACAGCACCATTATCGTCACCGAATATAATCGCTCGGTGCAGGCGTTCCTGGTGGGCGGCGTCGACCGCATCGTCAACATGAACTGGGAAGCCATCCTGCCGCCGCCGACCAGCGCCGGTCGCCAGCACTACCTCACCGCCATCAGCAAGGTCGATGAGCAACTGGTGGAAATCATCGACGTGGAAAAAGTCCTCGCCGAGATCGTGCCCTACAACGCCAAGGTCTCCCGGGACAAACTTGAAGACCCGGTGCTGGAGCGTGCCCGTGGCCGCGAAGTGCTGCTGGTGGATGACTCCAACGTGGCGTTGTCGCAGCTGCGTGACACCCTGGGCCAGTTGGGTGTGAAGATGCACATTGCCAGCGACGGCCTCAAGGCATTGAACATGCTCAAGGCCTGGGCTGACAGTGGCCAGGTCATGACCGACAAACTGCTGATGATCTTTACCGACGCTGAAATGCCCGAGATGGATGGCTACCGCCTCACCACCGAGATCCGCAACGACCCACGCCTGCGCGGTCTGTACGTGGTGATGCACACCTCGCTGTCGGGCAGCTTCAATGATTCGATGGTCAAGAAGGTCGGCTGCGACAATTTCCTCTCCAAATTCCAGCCGGACAAGCTGGTGGACGTGGTGCGCCAGCGACTGATGTTGGACGAAATGCCCGCCTGACTTTAGGATGACACTTTGTTTCCTAGGAAGGCAGGCCCATGCTGCGTCTCAGCGCGTTGTACCGTTACCCCTTGAAGTCCGGCAAGGCCGAAACTTTGCAGCAGATTGGGCTGGATAAACTCGGGTTGGACGGGGATCGACGCTGGATGCTGGTGGATGAAGCCAGCGGGCGGTTCCTGACGCAGCGGGCCGTGGCGAAGATGAGCCAGCTCTCGGCGTTATGGAACAGCAGCGGGGGCCTCACCCTGAGCTCGCCGGGCTACGCGCCGCTGGATGTAGCGTTGCCGGGCAGCGCCAGCGAACTGCGCGGTGTGACCATTTGGCGTGACACGCTGCGCGTGCCGGATGCTGGCGATGAGGCCGCGGCCTGGGTCAGCGCGTTCATTGGCAAGCCGACGCGCCTGGTGCAACTGCCCCTGGAACGTGCGCGCACCACCGAAGCCGGTTATGGCAAGGATGACGACAAGGTCGGCTTCGCTGACGGCTACCCCTTGCTGTTGATCGGCCAGGGCTCCCTCGACGACTTGTGTGTAAAGATCGGTCGCCCGATGGAGATGCTGCGTTTTCGTCCCAACCTGGTCATCGAAGGCGCCGAGGCCTTCGCCGAAGACGGCTGGAAGCGCTTGCGCATCGGCGATGTGGAGTTTCGGGTGGTCAAGCCGTGTTCGCGGTGCATCCTCACCACCATCGACCCCCAGACCGGTGAGCGCAGCCCCGATCGCGAGCCCTTCACGACACTGGAAACCTACCGCAAGACCGAAAAGGGCGCGATGTTCGGCCAGAACCTGGTCAACGATGGCATCGGGCGCCTGGAAGTCGGCATGCCGGTAACGGTGTTGGAATAAAAAAAGCCCGTCTGGTGGGAGACGGGCTTTTTTGTGTGCCGGGTACCGCTTAGCCGCGGTATTCACACAGGTAGGCGGTGTCCACCGCAACCTTCAATTGGAACTTGCTGTTGGCCGGTACGTGGAACTGACTGCCGGCGGCGAAGGTTTCCCAGTCGCTGCTGTCAGGCAGCTTCACGGTCAGGGCGCCGGAGACCACGTGCATGATTTCACGTTGGGCGGTGCCGAATTCGTATTCACCCGGAGCCATCACGCCGATGGTCGCCGGCCCTTCTGCGGTGCCGAAAGCGATCGACTTGACGGTGCCGTCGAAGTACTCGTTGACTTTGAACATGGGTGAATCCTCGGAAAAGATGGATGCTTACGCTCATCACTGCAGGCGCGGGCTTCTGTGGCGAGGGAGCTTGCTCCCGTTGACTGCGTAGCAGTCCCCGTTTTTTGGGGGCGCTTCGCACCCCAGCGCAAGCAAGCTTGCTCGCCACAGGATTTCGTTGGTGCAGGTGGGTAGCAACAAAGGAAAATGGCTGGCCAGTATGCCCAAGGCTGCAAGCGCTGCCTAGACCGGCAAAATCAGCGGCAGCAGCCGCGCGGTGTTGCGTGCATCCTCCAGGGCGCGATGCTGCTGGCCATTGAACTGCATTCCGGCCAATTGCAGCGCACCATTGAGCCCCAGCGGCTTGTCCAGGCGCCGGGCCTTGGCAAAGCGTTGCTTGAGGTTCACATGCGGCGTGTCGCCCAAGGCGCTGGCGAGGCCATGGCGCTGCCACTCCAGCTCAAGCTGCACGCGATCATAGTCACCCCAGCTGGCCCAGCCTTCCAGGCGTGGCTGATGTTGGCCCAGCCAGCGCTCGAACAGCGGCCACACCTCGGTGATCGGCGCGGCCATGTCGATATTGGCCTGGGTGATATGGGTGAGTTTGCGGCAAAAGGGTGTCAGCAATGGCCGGCGCAAGGGCCGCACAAAGCGCTGGAAGTGGTCCAGTTCGCGGCCCTGGCGGTTGACCAGGCTGGCACCGATCTCGATGACTTCCATCTCCGTCACGGGCCAGCCGCCGTCATCCGTTGTGGCTTCAAGGTCAATAATCAGCCAATGAGGCATGTGCAGGTTCCCGTACTCGTCCCTTCCTGATGGGGATAGAGCGTAGCCCGGCCCTGTAGTTCCGCCTAGGGGCGTTATTCGATCTCCAGCAAAACCTGACGGTTGCGCACCTGATCGCCCGTCATGACGCGCATCTCCTTGACGGTGCCATCGATGCCGGCCTTCAACGGGTGCTCCATTTTCATCGCTTCGAGCACCAGCAACAGTTGGCCTTTGCTGACGGCCTCACCGACGCACACCCGTATATCGACGATGGCGCCGTCCATGGGCGCCTGGACCGTACCGCTGCTGGCGTCGGCCTGGCGGCTGGCGACTTGCTGGGTGCGGTCGGTGACGGTCAGCCCTGGCAGCCATAGCCGGTTGCCGTCCAGGTGATAGGCGATGCGGCGGCGGATACCGTTGATGACCAGGCTGGCGTGGCGGCCGTCGGTGGTGAGTTGCAGGTCGTCAACGCTGACACTGTGGAGTTGGCCGTTGACCTCCAGGCGGTACGTTACGGGGACACTCGCCGTGTTGCGCCAGCGCGCGAGTGTTTGGGGGTGCTGGTTGGCGCTGTGTTGATAAAACAGCGCGGCGGCCAGCTTGAGCTGTTCAGCGGTCGCCGTCTGCTGTGGGATGACGCTGAAGTGTTCGGCGATCAAGCCCGTGCTGAAGTCGCCGTTGATAAAGTCCGGGTGCTTGAGCAGGTCGATGAGCAAGCGCTGATTGGTCGCTACCCCCAGTAATACACTGTCTTCCACGGCCCGCAGCAGTTTTCGCCGGGCTTCTTCGCGGCTGGCGCCGTGGGCGATGATCTTGCCCAGCATTGGGTCGTAGAACGGGCTGACGGTTTGGCCTTCAAGCAATCCATGGTCGATGCGTACGCCGGGGGCTGGTTCCCAACGCAACACGTCACCGGTTTGCGGCAGGAAACCCTGGGCCGGGTCTTCGGCGTACAGGCGCACTTCCATGGCGTGGCCGGTCAGGGTCACCTGTGATTGGGTGAGTGGCAGCGGTTGGCCGGCGGCGATCTGCAACTGCCAGTCCACCAGGTCGAGGCCGGTAATCATCTCGGTGACGGGGTGTTCGACTTGCAGGCGTGTGTTCATTTCCAGGAAATAGAACTGGCCGTTGCGGTCGAGCAGAAACTCCACGGTGCCGGCACCTACATAGTTCACCGCCCGCCCGGCCTTGAGCGCGGCTTCGCCCATGGCCTGGCGCAGATCGGCCGTCATCACGGGGCAGGGCGCTTCTTCAATGACTTTCTGATGGCGGCGCTGGATCGAACAGTCGCGCTCGCCGAGGTAGATGAGGTTGCCATGGCGGTCGCCGAACAGTTGCACTTCCACGTGGCGCGGGTCGATCAACGCCTGTTCGAGGATCAGCTCGTCGCTGCCGAACGCATTCATGGCTTCCGAGCGTGCGGTGCGCAGTTGCTCCAGCAGCTGTTCGCGCTGATGCACCAGACGCATGCCTCGTCCACCGCCACCGGCGCTGGCCTTGATCATCAGCGGGAAGCCGATGCGTTCGGCTTCCTGTTGCAGGGCGGCATCGTCCTGGGCACTGCCTTGGTAGCCGGCGATGCAAGGTACGCCGGCGTCGAGCATGGCGAGTTTAGCCAGGCGTTTGCTGCCCATCAGTTCGATCGCTTCGGCGCTGGGGCCGATGAAGGTGAGCGTGGCCTGCAGGCAGGCGCGGGCGAAGTCGGGGTTTTCCGAGAGGAAGCCGTAGCCGGGGTGAATGGCGTCGGCGCCGGTCAGTTGGGCGGCGGCGAGGATGGCCTCTGTGTTCAGGTAGGACTGGTGGACGGGCGCCGGGCCGATGTGTACGGCTTCGTCGGCCATCTGCACGTGCAGGGCATCGGTATCGGCGTCGCTGTACACGGCCACGGTGCGGTAGCCGAGGGCCTGGGCAGTGCGCTGGATGCGGCAGGCGATTTCGCCGCGGTTGGCGATCAGGATCTTGGTGAATGCGGGCATTGGGTTATCCCTTGGTGGATGTGGCGTGTGTTGGGGCCTCTTCGCAGGCAAGCCAGCTCCCACATTTGAAATGTGTTCCCCTGTGGGAGCTGGCTTGCCTGCGATGGCGTCATCGAGACCAACTCGGCTTTCGCTTCTGCACAAACGCCTGCGTCCCCTCAACCCCTTCCTCACTCCTCACCGCCTCGGCAAACCACTGCGCCCCGCGATCCAGCACGGTCTCAAGGGGCTCATCCACACTGGCCAACAACAAGGCTTTGGTTCGTGCATTGGCCCCCGGCGCACACTGCAACACCTGCCCCAACACCTCATCCACCCGCTGCGCCAATGCCTGGGCGTCGTGCTCGACAAAATGCACCACCCCCAACCGCCCAGCCTCAATCCCATCAAACCGCGCCGCCGTCAGCGCCAGGCGCCGCGCCTGGGTCAAGCCAATACGCTTGACCACAAAGGGCGCAATCTGCGCCGGCAACAAGCCCAGGCGGGTTTCCGGCAAGCCGAATTGCGCCTGGCCCTGTGCAATCGCAATATCACTCACGCACGCCAGCCCGAACCCACCGCCCAGCACCGCGCCTTGCAGCACCACGATCACCACCTGCGCCAGCGCCTCCACCTCTTGCAGCAAGGTCCCAAACGCGCGGTTCAACGCTTGCAGTTGATCCCCCGCGCCGACCAGATCCTTCACATCGGCCCCCGCGCAAAAATGCCCGCCCGCGCCGCTGATCACCACGGCGCGCACCTGGCTGTCCAACTGCGCCAGTACCGCACGCAGCTCCTTGACCATTTCAAGGCTCATTGCATTGCGGCATTCGGGCCGGTTGAGGGTGATATGCAGCACGCCGTTGTGGGTTTCTAGCAGCAAGGTGTTCATGGCTTTTTACCGGGCAGGGTGCCCATCAGTTTGCAGATGATGCCCAGCATGATTTCGTCGGCACCGCCGCCAATCGACACCAGGCGCACGTCGCGATAGGCGCGGGCCACCGGGTTGTCCCACATGAACCCCATGCCGCCCCAATATTGCAGGCAACTGTCGCTGACCTCACGGCCCAGGCGCCCGGCTTTGAGCTTGGCCATGGAGGCCAGTCGCGTGACGTCCTGGCCTTTGATGTATTGCTCGGTGGCCTGGTAGACCAAGGCGCGCAGGCATTCGATTTCGGTGGCCAGTTCCGCCAGGCGGAAGTGGATCACCTGGTTGTCGATCAACGCCTTGCCGAAGGTCTGGCGCTCCTTGCAGTATTCGATGGTGCTGTCGATGCAGTACTCCAGGCCCTTGATCATATTGGCCGCGCCAAACAGGCGTTCTTCCTGGAACTGCAACATCTGCATCATGAAGCCCGCGCCCTCGTGGCCGATGCGGTTGCGTTGCGGCACGCGCACGTCGTCGAAAAACACCTGGGCGGTCTCGGAGCTGTGCATGCCGAGTTTTTCCAACGGCGGGCTGACACTGATGCCGGGGCTGTTCATCGGCACCATGATCAGGGATTTGTTGATATGCGGCTTGTCGTCCGAGGTGTTGGCGAGCAGGCAGATGAAGTCGGCGCTGGGCGAATTGGTGATCCACATCTTGCTGCCATTGATCACATAGTCGTCGCCATCCTTGCGCGCATGGGTCTTGAGCCCGGCCACGTCGGAGCCGGCGGCGGTTTCCGAGACGCCGATGCAGCCCACCTGTTCGCCGCTGATGGCCGGGCGCAGGAACTCTTCGCGCAGTTCATCGGAGCCGAAGCGCGCCAGGGCCGGGGTGCACATATCGGTCTGCACACCAATGGACATGGGGATGCCGCCGCAGCGGATGGTGCCGAACTCTTCGGCGGCGACAATGGAGTAGCTGTAGTCCAGGCCCATGCCGCCGAATTTTTCCGGTTTGGAGATGCCCAGCAGGCCGAGGTCGCCGGCTTTGCGGAAGATCTCGTGAATGGGAAAGCGCCCGGCTTTTTCCCATTCATCCACGTACGGGTTGATCTCGCGGTCGACGAAGGCGCGCACGGTGCGGCGCAGTTCCTGGTGTTCCTGGGTGAAGATCATTTTTATTGTTCTCCCTGTTGGGACGCGGAGCGTCCTGGTTTGCATTCCCACGCGGAGCGGGGGAGCGATCACCCACGTGGAGCGTGGGAACGATCAGCGCGCTACGCCGAAGGTGTTCGGTTGCAGTTGCCGCAGTTCGGCTTCGTGACAGATATCCAGCAAAAAACCGAGCAAGGTGCGGGTGTCCCGTGGATCAATCAGCCCGTCGTCCCACAGGTTGGCGCTGCCGTAGAGGGCGGTGGACTGGCTGTCGAGCTTCTGCGCGGTGACCTGTTCGAGCATGTCGAGCACTTTGGGGTCGGGCACCAGGCCGTCCTTGAGTTGCTTGGCCTCGGTGACAATGCGCAGCACCTTACCGGCCTGTGCGCCGCCCATCACTGCCGTGCGGCTGTTGGGCCAGGCGAAGATAAAGCGTGGGTCGAGGCCGCGGCCGCACATTGCGTAGTTGCCGGCACCGTAGGAGCCACCGACCACGATGGTGAGTTTAGGCACCCGGGCATTGGCCACCGCCTGGATCATCTTCGCGCCGTGCTTGATTACCCCTTGCTGTTCCGACTCGGTGCCCACCATGAAGCCGGTGGTGTTGTGCAAAAACAGCAGCGGCGTGCGGCTTTGGTCGCACAGCTGGATAAACTGCGCGGCCTTGCTCGCGCCCTTCGGCGTGATGGGGCCGTTATTGCCGATCACTCCCACGGCGCGCCCCTGGATATGCAGATGGGCACAGACGGTGTGGGGGTCGAACTCGCCCTTGAATTCCAGCAGGTTGGAACCGTCAGCCAGGCGCGCCAGGATCTCGCGCACGTCGTAGGGTTTTTTCGGGTCATCGGGGATCAGCCCCAACAGCTCTTCAATCGGATACAGCGGTTCGCGATAAGCGCGTTGTGGTGCGTGCGGCAAGCGATCATTCCAGGGCAGCAGGCCCACAATTTCACGCACGATGCGCACGCCGTCGGCATCGTCTTGGGCCAGGTACTCAGCGGTGCCGGCGGTTTGCGCGTGCATCTGCGCACCCCCCAGTTCTTCATCGGTGGCGACTTCGCCAGTGGCGGCCTTGAGCAACGGTGGCCCGGCGAGGAACAGCTTGGCCTTGCCGCGCACCACCACCACGTAATCCGACAGGCCCGGCTGATACGCACCGCCGGCCGTGGCCGAGCCGTGCACCACGGTAATCTGCGGCAAGCCCATGGCGGACATGCGGGCCTGGTTGGCAAAGCTGCGCGCGCCTTCGACGAAAATCTCGGCGGCGTAGTTGAGGTTGGCGCCGCCGCTTTCGGCGAGGGTCACCACCGGCAGTTTGTTCTCCATGGCGATCTGTTGCAGGCGCAGAGATTTCTTCAGCCCGGAAGGGGAAATGGTGCCACCTTTGATCGCGCTGTTGTTGGCCACCACCAGCATGCGCACGCCGCTGACATAGCCGATGCCGGCGATCAGCCCGCCACCGGCGGCGCTGCCGTCCTTGTCGTCGTGGAGCTTGTAGCCGGCCAGGCTGGCCAGCTCCAGGAACGGCGCGCCGGGGTCCAGCAGCAGGTTGAGGCGCTCACGGGGCAGCAATTGGCCGCGCTTGTCGAACTTGGGCTTGGCTTCCTGGGCCTTGGCCAGCAGGGCGTGTTCCAGTTGGCGCAGTTGGGCGATGCACGCCAGCATGGCTTCACGGTTTTGCGCGAAGGCTGGGCTGTCAGGGTCGATCAGGGTTTCAATGACTGGCATGGCGTTATTGCTCCGCCTTGAGCACATCCGGTAGATAGGCGCGGTGGAACCCATTGAACGGCTCGCTTGGCGCCTGCGCCTTGTGCAGCGGCCATGCGCGGCTGCCCAGGCTGGCGGCGCCGTCGATGCGCAGGGTGCTACCGCTGATAAAGGCCGCAGCCGGGCTGAGCAAAAAGACGATGGCCGCGCTGACTTCCGACTCGGTGCCGATGCGCTTGAGCGGCACATGCTCACGCAGGGTGGGAATCACCGCCTTGAACGCGCCTTCGTAGGTGTCCATGCCGCTGGAGGCAATCCAGCCAGGCGCCACGGCGTTGACGCGCACCCCGGCATAGCCCCACTCAAACGCGGCGGTCTTGGTGAAGTTGTCCATGCCGGAGCGCGCCGCGCCGGAGTGGCCCATGCCAGGCATGCCGCCCCACATGTCGGCGAGCATGTTGACGATCGCGCCACCGTGCTTGCTCATCGACTGGTTGAACACTTCCCGCGCCATCAGGAAACCGCCCACCAGGTTGGTGCGCAGTACGGTTTCAAAGCCCTTCTGATTGATCGCCGCCAGTGGCGACGGGTATTGGCCTCCCGCGTTATTCACCAGGCCATGGATGGGGCCGTGGTCGTGCAGGATCTGCGTGACCAGCGCTTTCACCGCCTCTTCCTCACGAATGTCACAGGCATGCCAATGGGCCACGCCGCCATCTTCAGCAATTTCCGCCGCGACCTTCTGCAGTTTTTCTGGCTTGCGCCCCACCAGGATCACGCAGGCACCAAGGGCCGCCAGCTCATGGGCGGTGCAGCGGCCAATGCCACTGCCGCCTCCGGTGATAATCACGGTTTGCCCCTTGAACAGGTCGGCTTTGAAGATCGAGTCGAAGGCCACGGCGACGGTCCTTTAGGTGAGTTGGTCGGCAATGTGTTGCGGCACGGCGATGGGGATTTCCAGCAGTTGCTGAGCGAAGGCTTTGCCTTGCGGGTCGATGCGCAGGCTGGCGATACCGCCGCCGCCCAGGGCATTCTCCAGCAGGAAATTCAGGCTGTGGCTGCCGGGCAAATACCAGCGTTCGACGCGGCCATGGATCGGGTCGAGCACGTGGTCCATCCAGTCGACGATTACCTCCGGGGTCAGGGCTTCGGCGATCCACGGCAGGTAGTCAGGGTGGCGAGCGATCACGCCGATATTGCTGTGGTTGCCCTTGTCACCTGAGCGCGCCACGGCGAGTTTCACCAGCGGCACACTGGCATCGGCACGGCCCTCCGGCTTGGCCGGCTCGATGGGCACAGCCGGCGTGAGCAGAGGCGCGGAGGCGGGCAGCTCGACGGCATGACGTTGGTCTTGGTACTCGATGGCGACGCTACACCGTGATTTGTCGACCAGGAACGAAAACAGCCGAATCAGCGGATACACCGTCGGCCGCCCGCCCACAATGCCGGTCAGCCCCGGTGCCATGCCGGTGGCCGCCTGGGCGATCTCGCGAGCGAACAGTACCAGCGCCTGCTTGTTCGGATGCCGCACCGCCAGCTTCACCACCACTTCGCGGCAATCCGCACGCCGGGCGTGGGCGCCGTAGGTGGCTTCGCTGCCGAGCAGTTCGATGTTGACGTCGGTGTAGGGCGCCCAGCCGCGCTGGCTGAACAGCTCCGAAGTCTTGTTGATGAGCGCCTGGCTGACCCGCTCGGCCTTGGCCACCGCGTCGATGCCAGCGAGCAGGCAACTGGCGGTGCAGCGAAAGCCATCGGGGTAGGTGGCGCTGACCTTGTACTGGTCGGTGGGTGGCAGGCCCCTGGCGCCGTGCAGGCGCACCGCGTGTTTGCCTTGTTGCTGCAGTTTGACCTGGCTGAAATCGCAGATCACGTCCGGCAGCACATAGGCGCGCGGGTCACCGATTTCATACAGCAGTTGTTCGGCCACGCTGAGTTCGCTGATCAGCCCCCCGCTGCCTTCGACCTTGTTGACGGTGAACTGGCCGTCGGCGCTGACTTCGACGATAGGGAAGCCGATGTGTTCGTAGTCGGGCACGTCACGCCAGTCGGTGAAGTTTCCGCCGGTGCATTGGGCGCCGCATTCGATGATATGCCCGGCCAGGGCGGCCTGGGCCAGATGATCGTAGTCCTGCCATGACCAATTGAATTCATGCACCAGTGCCGCGCTGACCACTGCGCTGTCGACCACCCGGCCGGTGATGACAATATCAGCGCCGAGCCCCAGGGCCTGGGCAATGCCCGGTGCGCCGAGGTAGGCGTTGGCGGACACGCACAGAGGCGGCAGCGGAGCGCCGTTGTACAGGTCGGTGACAGGTGGCAGCTGTTTGAGTTGAGGGTGCAGGTCATCGCCGAGCAACACGGCGATTTTCAGCGGGATGTGCGCGTTATCGCAGGCCGCTTGCAGGGCGGCGGCGCAGGCTTGGGGGTTGATACCACCGGCATTGCTGATCACCCGGATGCCCTGGCGCTGGATATCCGCCAGCAGGGGTGTCAGCACCTCGACAAAATCCGTGGCGTAACCGGCCTTGGGGTCTTTCAGGCGGGCACCGGCGAGGATCGACAGGGTGACTTCCGCGAGGTAATCGAACACCAGGTAATCCAAGGCACCGCCCTGCACCAATTGGGCGGCGGCGGTGCAAGTGTCGCCCCAGAAGGCGCTGGCGCAGCCGATACGTACCGTCTTGCTCATGAGAAATCCTTCCTCTAAGGGCTGGTGCCGAGACTACCAAGCAAGCGCTTGGTTTGTAAACTCCAGTCACAAGTTTTACCCAAGCGCTTGCTTGGGTGGCAGTCACGGCCTAAATTGCCGGCCAAGACGACAGTAGACGTGAAGGAGAGCAGCATGGATGAGCACAAAGCCCTGGGGGTGATGCGCACCATGGTCGACAGTGGCCAATTGACCGACCCCGAGAGCGCCCGCGGCAAGTTGCTGCAAACCGCGGCTCATCTGTTTCGCAACAAGGGTTTCGAGCGCACCACCGTGCGAGATCTGGCCAGCGCCGTGGGCATCCAGTCCGGCAGCATCTTTCATCACTTCAAGAGCAAGGATGAGATATTGCGTGCCGTGATGGAGGAAACCATCCATTACAACACCGCGATGATGCGCGCTTCACTGGAGGAGGCGAGCACGGTGCGCGAACGCGTGCTGGCGCTGATCCGCTGCGAGTTGCAGTCGATCATGGGCGGCAGTGGCGAGGCCATGGCGGTGCTGGTCTACGAATGGCGCTCGCTGTCGGCCGAAGGCCAGGCGCACGTGCTAGCCCTGCGTGACGTGTATGAGCAGATCTGGTTGCAGGTACTGGGCGAGGCCAAGGCCGCTGGCTACATCCGGGGCGATGTGTTTATTACCCGGCGCTTCCTCACGGGGGCCTTATCCTGGACCACCACCTGGTTTCGTGCCCAAGGCAGCCTGACCCTTGAGGAGTTGGCCGAAGAGGCCTTGTTGATGGTGCTGAAGTCGGACTGAGGCGCAAGTTATTAATTTGCTGGCGAAAGTTGTCTCCCCCAGTAAAAACGCCTAGCTTATCGGCATTGAACTCTTCAACGGTGTGTGCCTCGATGTTTTCGCCATGGCGGCTGGCTGCAGGACTTACTTTATGGGCACTGGGCACCGCCGCGTGGACGCAGGCTGGTGCCGCGCAGTTGGTGAGAATCGGCGCGGCGCATTTTCCGCCCTACACCGTACGCCCTGAACAAGGCGCCGACACCGGGTTGCTGCCGCAATTGGTCGAGGCGTTGAACGCTGCGCAAACCGATTACCAGTTTGTGGTGGTGCCTACCTCGATACCTCGGCGTTTTCGTGACTTCGAGCAAGGCCGGGTCGACATGGCTATCTTCGAAAACCCTTCCTGGGGTTGGCAGAATATTGCCCATACCAGTGTTGATATGGGGCTGGAAGATGCGGAAATCTTCGTTGCCCAGCGCCAACCCGGGCGTGACCAGAGCTACTTCGCCGACCTCAGCGGCAAGCGCCTGGCGGTATTCAGCGGGTATCACTATGCCTTCGCCGACTTCAATCCCGATCCCAAGAACATGGCCGAGCGTTTCAACGCGACGTTGACCTATTCCCATGACAGTAACCTGCTGATGGTTGCTCGTGGGCGTGCAGATATTGCGCTGGTTACCCGCTCGTACCTGAGTGATTTCATGGTGCGCAACGCGGACATGGCGGGGCAGTTTTTGGTGTCGGAGCGTATTGATCAGGTGTATCACCACTACGCGTTGTTGCGGCCAAAGACACCGATCACGGGGGAGGCGTTTTCGGCGTTGCTCAAGGGGCTACGCAGCAGTGGGCAGATGCTGAGGATTTTTGAGCCGTATCGTATTGATGTGACGCCACTGCCCTAGATCGCAGTAAATAAGATCCTTTGGGCTCAGTGGGGTCAACTGTGGGAGCTGGCTTGCCTGCGATGACGGCCTGCCAGCCGACACCTATCTACCTGACACCCCACAATCCAACTGTGGGAGCGGGCTTGCTCGCGAAGGCGGCCTGACAGGCGACACAGTTGGATTGTGTACATATCCATTCCTGCGGTAACGGCCACTTAGGGTTCCGCTCTGACAGCGGCTCACTTTTGAAAGGAGCCCAAAAGTAAGCAAAAGGCTCTTGCCCCACCACTCGGCACCTCGCTTAGGCTCGGTGTGCCCGAACACAGGCTTGAATCCGTGGGCCGCCGCCACGCGCCATCCATGGCGCGGGGCGGCTAACCCGGCGTCCTGCCGGGTTACCCACGAATTCAAGCCTGCGTTCGGCCAGCGTGGTTTAACGGGGCGCCTGAGATCAAGATCAAAAGCAGATCAAGAGCGACTCGCTTCGCATCGTGGTTACCGTGGGCCCTTACCCAGAATGTCCTCGCTGTGCTCAAACCCGCCGCGCAAACGTATCGCTATGACTGCCCGACACCTTGCGGCAATGCACCAGCGCATCGCGAATCATGAAGTTCACCAAGGTCGGAGACACCCCAAGCTCCTTGGCGATGTCTTTTTGCGGCACGCCATGCAAGCGGTACATCTCGAACGCGTAGCGGGTGCGCTGGGGCAGTTGCGTCAGGGCGTCGGCGATGTTTTCCAGGGTGTTGAAATTGATGTGCGAGGTTTCCGGTGAAGCGCCGTGAATAACCACATTCAAGCCTTCCTCTTCGGTCCCGGAGTATTTGAGCTCCAGGGCCTGCTTGCGGTAATGATCGATCGCCAGGTTGCGTACGATCTGAAACAGATAACTCAGTTGGGCCTTGAACGATGAGGTGATGGTCGGCGCCGACTGCAGCCGGAAGTAGGCGTCCTGCACCACGTCTTCGGCGCGGGAGCGGCACCCGGTGATACGGGCCGCGATCTTCACCAAAATCAGTCGATTGTCGACGAACGCCTGGAGAAGGGGTGAATCGCACCTGCCTGTGGATACTTGTTCCGTCATGGAAATCACCTTGCTGCGAATAGGTTAGGGGAGGGCATCCCTGCTGAGGCCTCCTACATATCGGGCAACAAATTATGCTTAATGATAATGATTGTCAAATGAGAAGACGAACTAATCTTATGCCTTGGGCAAAGGTGTGAACCATGTCTCGCTCGCCCCCGGCGACTAATTATTTGAAGGCTCCGTCCGTTCTCATGGGTGACAGGTTCGTTAGTACAACGGCCAAGGACCAGCACCCGCAGGAGGACCAGATGGGTTTTTATCGTGCATTCAGCGTGTTTCAGTTCGGAGTCCTCGCGGGATGAGTACGTCCCTGCGGCTGCGCCTGTTTTGCCTGCCCCACTCAGGCGCCAGCGCCTCGGTCTACGCTCGCTGGCGCCGGGTGCTGCCGGACTGGCTGCAAGTGTGCCCGCTGGAATTGCCGGGACGCGGCATGCGCATGGACGAGCCATTGCAGCGCGATATCAAGGCCTTGGCCGCGCAGCTTGCTGAAGAAATCAGCCGTGATCTGGATGGTCCCTATGCCTTGTTCGGCCACAGCCTTGGCGGGCTGTTGGCGTTTGAATTGGCTCACGCTCTGAACGCGCGCAATCTGCCCGCGCCCCTGGCGTTGTTCGCGTCCGGCACGGCGGGCCCGGCGCGTCGTGATGTGAGCGAGTACGCCGTCGAAAAGACCGATGCCCAACTGATTGCCCGCCTGCGCGAATTGCAGGGTACCGCCGAAGAAGCCCTGGCCAACCCCGAGCTGATGCAACTGATGTTGCCGATCCTGCGCGCCGATTTTCTGCTGTGCGGCAGTTTCACCTATGGCGAGCGCCAGCCCCTGGCGCTGCCGATCCATGTGTTCGGTGGCAAGCAAGACAGCGTGCGTGCCGACCAGTTGCTCGACTGGCAACTCGACGCCGCCAGTGGGTTTTCCCTGGACATGTTTGACGGCCATCACTTCTTCCTCGTGCAGCACGAAAGCGCCGTGCTGCGCTGCGTGCGTCGCTATGCCGACGAGCACTTGGCGCGCTGGCGCATTGGCGCGGCGCGGCAGCTCGTCGCCGGCTGAACCCCACCGACTTCCCGAATTTCCCGTAAGCCGATTTCAGGCAGGAACCCCATGATGGACGCCTTCGAACTCCCCCGCACCCTGGTCCAGTCCCTTCAACAGCGTGCTGCGCAGACGCCGGACCAGGTGGCGTTGCGCTTCCTCGCCGAGAGCGCCGAGCACAGTGTGGTGCTCAGTTATCGCGACCTCGACCAACGCGCCCGCACCATCGCCGCTGCCTTGCAAGCCAACGCTGGCCTGGGCGAGCGTGCGGTGTTGCTGTTCCCGAGTGGCCCGGACTATGTGGCGGCGTTCTTTGGTTGTCTGTACGCCGGGGTGATCGCGGTGCCGGCGTATCCACCGGAATCCACGCGCCGTCATCACCAGGAGCGCCTGCTGTCGATCATCAGCGATGCCGAGCCGCGGCTGCTGTTGACCATTGCCAGCCTCAGCGAGGGCCTGGCGCAGATTGAAAACGCGCCCAAGGTGTTGAGCGTCGACACCCTGGAGGCGCAGCGGGCCGACCAGTGGGTCGAGCCCGACCTCAAGGCCGACGACATCGCGTTCTTGCAATACACCTCCGGCTCCACTGCATTGCCCAAGGGCGTGCAGGTCAGCCACGGCAATCTGGTGGCCAACGAAGTGCTGATCCGCCGTGGTTTTGGCATCGACCTCAACCCCGATGACGTGATCGTCAGCTGGTTGCCGCTGTACCACGACATGGGCCTGATCGGCGGCCTGCTGCAACCGATCTTCAGCGGCGTGCCCTGCGTATTGATGTCGCCGGCCTACTTCCTTGGCCGACCTTTGCGCTGGCTGGAGGCGATCAGCGAATACGGCGGCACCATCAGCGGTGGCCCGGACTTCGCCTACCGCCTGTGCAGCGAACGGGTCAGTGAGTCGGCCCTGGAGCGCCTGGATTTGAGCCGCTGGCGCGTGGCCTATTCGGGTTCCGAACCGATCCGCCTCGACACCCTGGAACGCTTCGCGGAAAAATTCGCCGCCTGTGGTTTCACCCCGAATAATTTCTTCGCCTCCTACGGCCTGGCCGAAGCCACCCTGTTTGTCGCCGGCGGTACCCGTGGCCGTGGCATTCCCGCCCTGCGCCTGGACGAACAGGCGCTGGCCGCCAACCGCGCCGAACCGGGGCAGGGCCCTGCGATCATGAGTTGCGGCACCAGCCAGCCGGACCACGCCGTGCTGATCGCCGACCCGCACACCCTCACCGAGCTGCCCGACCAGTGCGTCGGCGAACTCTGGGCCACGGGCCCGAGCATCGCCCACGGCTACTGGCGCAACCCGCAAGCCAGCGCCAAGACCTTCGTCCAGCATGCTGGCCGCACCTGGTTGCGCACCGGTGACCTGGGTTTTATCCGCGACGGTGAGGTGTACATCACCGGGCGCCTGAAAGACCTGCTGATCGTGCGCGGCCACAACCTTTACCCCCAGGACATCGAACAGACCATCGAGCGCGAAGTGGAAGTGGTGCGCAAGGGCCGAGTCGCCGCGTTTGCGGTGAATGACCAGGGCCTGGAAGGCATCGGCATCGCCGCGGAAATCAGCCGCAGCGTGCAGAAAATCCTGCCGCCCGAAGCGCTGATCAAAGCGATCCGCCAAGCCGTGGCCGAGGCCTGCCAGCAAGCCCCGAGCGTGGTGGTGCTGCTCAACCCCGGCGCCTTGCCGAAGACCTCCAGCGGCAAAGTGCAGCGTGCGGCCTGTGCGATTGGGCATGCCGATGGCAGCCTCGACAGCTACGCGCAGTTCCCCGGGCAGCAGGGGCAGGCGAGCGAAGTGGCGCTGGAATCGGACCTGCAACAGCGGATCGCGGCGATCTGGTGCGAGCAACTGCAACTGGCCCAGGTGGCGGGCGACGACCACTTTTTCCTGCTGGGGGGCAACTCCATCACCGCGACCCAAGTGGTCGCCCGCCTGCGCGAAAGCCTGGGGCTGGAGCTGAACCTGCGCCTGCTGTTCGAAGCGCCGACACTCGCGGCCTTTGCTGCGGCTGTGGCGCAACTGCAACAGGACGGCGGCGTGGCCCAAGGCGCAATGCACGCCTTATCGCGTCAAGAAGACCTGCCCCAATCCCTGGCACAGAACCGCCTGTGGATCACCTGGCAATTGGACCCTCACAGCAGCGCCTACACCATTCCAGGCGCCTTGCACCTGCGCGGCGAGCTGGATGAAGACTCACTGCGCCACAGCTTCCAGCAACTGATCCAGCGTCACGAAGCCCTGCGCACGCGCTTCTACGAGCGCGATGGTCAGGCGTTTCAGCGTGTCGAGGCTACGGCGGATTTCGAACTGCCGGTCATCGACCTCAGCGACTTGCCAAACGCCGTGCGCGAAGCCCGTGCGCAACAGGTTCGCGAAGACCAGGCGCGCAGCCCGTTCGATCTGGAAACAGGCCCGTTGCTGCGGGTTACCCTGGTGCGCCTGGGCGATGAAGAGCACCAACTGCTGGTGACGCTGCACCACATCATTGCTGACGGTTGGTCGCTGAATATCCTGATCGACGAGTTCTCGCGCCTGTACGCCGCTGCCGCCCAAGGCCAGTCCCTGGAGTTGCCGCCGCTGGCCTTGCAATACGCTGACTACGGCAGCTGGCAGCGCCAATGGTTGGCCGAAGGCGAGGGCCAGCGACAGCTGACGTACTGGACAGCGCAGTTGGGTGACGAGCACCCGGCCCTGAACCTGGCCACCGATCACCCGCGTGCCGCCCAGCATCGGCACAGCGCCTCGCGCCATCGCCAGCGCCTGGATGCGCGCCTCAGTGCGGCGATCCGCCAGACCGCCCAGGCCCATGACTCAACGCCGTTCATGCTGCTGCTGGCGACGTTCCAGACCTTGCTCTATCGCTACAGCGGCCAGCGCGACATCCGTATCGGCGTGCCCAATGCCAACCGCCCACGCCATGAAACCCAGGGCCTGATCGGCTTCTTTATCAACACCCTGGTACTGCGCGCCGAGCTGGACGGGCGCCTGCCGTTCAATCAGTTGTTGGCCGCCACCCGCGAGACCACATTGGCCGCCCAGGCCCATCAGGACCTGCCCTTCGAACAACTGCTGGAAGCCTTCCCCCAGGCCCGCGAACAGGGCCTGTTCCAGGTCATGTTCAACCACCAGCAGCGCGACCTCAGTGCCTTGCGCCGCCTGCCGGGCCTGCTGGCCGATGAGTTGCCCTGGCACAGCCGCGAAGCCAAGTTCGACCTGCAACTGCACAGCGAAGAAGATCGCAATGGGCGCTTGAGCCTGTCGTTCGACTACGCCGACGAGCTGTTCGATTGCGCGACCATCCAGCGTCTGGCCGAGCACTTCATCCATCTACTTCACGCTGTGTGCGCGCAACCACAACACGCCATCGGCGATCTGCCGTTGATGCAGGCTGACGAACAGCAACCCTGGAGCGAAGCCCCCTGCGCGCCGGCCCGGCACTGGCTGCCCGAGCTGCTCAACCAACAGACGTCGGACGCCACCGCATTGGTCTGGCAGGGCGGCAGCCTGACCTTCGCCCAATTGCACACCCAGGCCAACCGCCTGGCCCATTACCTGCGCGACAAAGGCATCGGCCCGGACGTGTGCGTGGCCATCGCCGCCGAGCGTTCGCCGCAACTGCTGATCGGCCTGCTCGCCATCATCAAGGCCGGTGGCGCCTACGTGCCGCTGGACCCGGATTACCCCGCTGAACGCCTGGCCTACATGCTCAAGGACAGCGGCGTGCAACTGCTGCTCACCCAGACCGCGTTGCTGCCCCAACTGCCTAGCGCCGAAGGCGTGTGCGTGATTGCCATGGACAGCCTGCACCTCGACAGCTGGCCGACCCAGGCGCCAGGCTTGCACCTGCACGGCGATAACCTCGCCTACGTGATTTACACCTCCGGTTCCACCGGCCAACCCAAAGGCGTGGGCAACACCCATGGCGCCCTGGCCGAGCGTTTGCAGTGGATGCAGGCCACCTATCAACTGAACGAAACCGATGTGCTGATGCAAAAGGCGCCAATCAGTTTCGACGTGTCGGTGTGGGAATGCTTCTGGCCACTGATTACCGGCTGCCGCCTGGTATTGGCCGGGCCGGGCGAACATCGCGACCCGCACCGCATCGCGCAGCTTGTGCAGGAACATGGGGTGACCACGCTGCACTTCGTGCCACCGTTGTTACAGCTGTTTATCGATGAACCCCTGGCAGCCGAATGCACCAGCCTGCGTCGCCTGTTCTCCGGTGGCGAAGCCTTGCCCGCCGAGTTGCGTAACCGTGTACTGGCGCGCTTGCCCGCGGTGCAATTGCACAACCGCTATGGCCCGACCGAAACCGCGATCAACGTCACCCACTGGCAGTGCGCCGCCTCGGATGGTGAGCGCTCGCCGATTGGCCGACCATTGGGCAATGTGATCTGCCGCGTACTGGACGAGCAACTCAACCCGCTACCGGCCGGTGTGCCGGGCGAATTGTGCATCGGCGGTATCGGCCTGGCGCGGGGTTACCTGGGCCGTGCCGGGCTGACGGCCGAACGTTTTGTCGCCGACCCGCTGGGCGCGGCGGGCACCCGCTTGTATCGCACCGGTGACCGTGCGCGCTGGAACGCCGATGGTGTGCTCGAATACCTCGGACGCCTCGATCAGCAGGTCAAGCTGCGGGGTTTCCGGGTGGAACCGGAAGAAATAGAAGCGCGCCTGCTGGCCCAGGCAGGCATCGCCCAGGCCGTGGTGCTGGTACGTGATGCCCAGTTGATCGGCTACTACACCGCCGACGCCGAACTGGATGAGCAAAGGGTCAAAATCGCCCTGGCTGCCGAGTTGCCGGAGTACATGGTGCCCGCGCTGCTGATGCGCCTGGACGCCATGCCCCTGAGCCCCAGCGGCAAGCTCGACCGGCGTGCCTTGCCAGAGCCGGTATGGCAAACCCGCGAACACGTCGAACCGCATACACCTTTGCAACTGCACATCGCCGCGATCTGGCGCGAGGTGCTTGGCTTGCCACGCATCGGCCTGCGCGATGACTTTTTCGCACTTGGCGGGCACTCGTTGCTGGCCACGCAAATCATCTCCCGCACCCGCCAGGCCTGTGACGTCGAACTGCCGCTGCGCACCCTGTTCGAAGCCAGCGAGCTGGGCGATTTCGCCGAGCAGGTCGGGCTGATCCAGGCGGCGGGCCAGCGCAACCAACAGACGGCCATCGCCAAAGTCGACCGCAGCCAGCCGGTCCCCTTGTCCTATTCCCAGCAGCGCATGTGGTTCCTCTGGCAGATGGAACCGGACAGCCCGGCCTACAACGTCGGCGGCATGGCGCGCCTGCGCGGCGTGCTGGATGTGGGACGTTTCGAGGCCGCCTTGCAGGCCTTGATCATGCGTCACGAAACCCTGCGCACCACTTTCCCCAGTGTCGATGGTGTGGCCTGTCAAAAGGTCTCGGCGCAAACCAATGTGCGCATGGACTGGCAGGATTTCTCCGCGCTGAATGAGCCGCAGCGCCAGCAGCGTTTGCAGCAACTGGCCGATGTCGAGGCGCACACGCCGTTCAACCTGGAAACCGGGCCGCTGTTGCGCGCCTGCCTGGTCAAGGCCGGCGAGCAGGAACATTACCTGGTGCTGACCCTGCACCATATCGTCACCGAAGGCTGGGCCATGGACATCTTTGCCCGTGAACTCAGCGCCTTGTACGAAGCCTTTATCGACGAGCGCGACTCACCGCTGCCAGCGTTGCCGGTGCAGTACCTCGATTACAGCGTATGGCAACGCCAGTGGATGGAAGCCGGTGAGCGCCAGCGTCAGCTGGACTACTGGACCGCCCAACTGGGCAACGAACACCCGTTGCTGGAACTGCCCGGCGACCGTCCACGGCCACCCGTGCAAAGCCACCGGGGCGAGCTGTACCGCTTTGATTTGAGCGATGAGCTGGCCGCCCGCGTGCGTGCCTTCAACGCCCAGCACGGCCTCACGCTGTTCATGACCATGACCGCGACCCTGGCGGTGTTGCTCTACCGCTACAGCGGCCAGACCGACCTGCGCATCGGCGCGCCAGTGGCCAACCGTATCCGTCCGGAAAGCGAAGGCTTGATTGGCGCGTTCCTCAATACCCAGGTGCTGCGTTGCCAGCTCACTGGGCAGATGCGGGTCAGCGAGCTGTTCGAGCAGGTGCGCCATACCGTGATCGAGGGCCAGTCCCACCAGGACCTGCCGTTCGACCATCTGGTGGAAGCCCTGCAACCGCCGCGCAGCGCGGCGTACAACCCGTTGTTCCAGGTGATGTGCAACGTGCAGCGCTGGGAATTCCAGCAAAGCCGCCAACTGGCTGGCATGACCGTGGAGTACCTGGCCAACGATGCGCGGGCGACCAAGTTCGACCTCAACCTGGAAGTCACCGACCTCGACCATCGCCTGGGTTGCTGCCTGACCTACAGCACCGACCTGTTCGACGAGCCGCGTATTGCGCGTATGGCCGAGCATTGGCGCAACTTGCTTGAAGCGTTGGTCGCCGATCCTGGCCAGCGCCTGAGCGAATTGCCGTTGCTGAGCGCAGATGAACAACGCGCCTTGCAAGACAGCCTGGGGGTGGAGAAGGGCGAGCATCGCCTCGACCAGTGCATCCATCAACTGTTCAGCCAGCAGGCCAGCCAGCGGCCGGAGGCCCCGGCGCTGACCTTTGCCGGTGTGACCCTCTCGTATGCGCAACTGGATGAGCGCGCCAACCGCCTGGCCTGGATGCTGCGCGAGCGTGGCGTGGGCCCGCAGGTGCGCGTGGGCCTGGCGCTGCCGCGTTCGCTGGAAATGGTCATCGGTTTGCTGGCGATCCTCAAGGCCGGCGGTGCCTATGTGCCGTTGGACCCGGAATACCCGCTGGACCGCCTGCATTACATGATCGAAGACAGTGACATCGGTCTGCTGCTCAGTGATGCGGCCCTATTCGAAGCTCTTGGTGAGTTGCCGGCGACGGTGGCGTGCTGGTGCCTGGAGGATGACTCGCCGGTGCTGGCGAATTACCCCGCCGAAGCGCTGCCGTTCGTGAGTCTGGCGCAACACCAGGCGTACCTCATCTACACCTCGGGTTCCACGGGCAAGCCCAAAGGCGTGGTGGTGTCCCACGGTGAGATCGCCATGCATTGCCAGGCAGTGATCGAGCGGTTTGACATGCGCCCGGATGACTGCGAACTGCACTTTTACTCGATCAACTTCGACGCTGCCACCGAACGTTTGCTGGTGCCGCTGCTGTGCGGGGCGCGGGTGGTATTGCGCGCCCAGGGCCAGTGGGATGCCGAAGAGATCTGCGCGCTGATCCGTACCCATCGCATCAATGTGCTCGGTTTCACCCCCAGCTACGGCAGCCAGTTGGCGCAGTGGCTGGCGACCCAGCAACAGACACTGCCGGTGCGCATGTGCATCACCGGTGGCGAAGCCTTGACCGGCGAACACCTGCAACGCATCCGTGCGGCGTTTACGCCCCAGCTGTTCTTCAACGCCTACGGCCCCACCGAAACCGTGGTGATGCCCCTGGCCAGCCTGGCGCCCGAGCAGTTGGAGGAGGGCGCTGGCAGTGTGCCGATCGGTAGCATCGTCGGCGCGCGCGTGGCCTACATTCTCGACGCCGACCTGGCGCTGGTGCCCCAGGGCGCCAGCGGTGAGCTGTATATCGGTGGCGCCGGCCTGGCCCAGGGTTACCACCAGCGGCCGGGGATGACGGCGGAGCGCTTTGTCGCAGACCCGTTTGCTGGCAAGGGCGGGCGCCTGTACCGCACCGGCGACCTGGTACGCCAACGCGCCGATGGCCTGGTGGAGTACCTGGGGCGCATCGACCATCAGGTGAAGATCCGCGGTTTTCGCATCGAACTGGGCGAAATCGAAACGCGCTTGCTCGAACATGACGCTGTGCGCGAAGCGGTGGTGCTGGCACTGGATGCGCCGAGCGGCAAGCAATTGGTGGCGTACCTGGTCAGCGATGCCGAGCACGCCGCCTTGCGCGACGCGTTGAAGGCGCACCTCAAGGCGCAACTGCCGGACTACATGGTGCCCGCGCATCTGATCGTGCTGCAGAGCATGCCGCTGACCGCCAACGGCAAGCTCGACCGCCGCGCCTTGCCTGAGCCGGACCCAGAGGCCAATCGCCAAGCCTACGTCGCGCCCCGCAGCGAGCTGGAACACAGCCTGGCCGCCATCTGGTGCGCGGTGCTGAACGTGGAGCAAGTGGGCCTCGACGATAACTTCTTTGAACTGGGCGGCGACTCGATCCTGTCGATCCAGGTGGTGAGCCGGGCGCGCCAGGCCGGGATTCATTTCAGCCCCCGTGACCTGTTCCAGCACCAGACCGTACAGAGCCTGGCTGCCGTGGCGACTCGCTCGGAGCTCATCATCGCCGAGCAAGGATTGCTGACCGGCCCCTCGGGCCTCACGCCGATCCAGCACTGGTTCTTCGACACCGACATCCCGGCGCGCCAGCACTGGAACCAGGCATTGGTGCTCAAGCCACTGCAACTGCTCGATGCCCATCGCCTGGAGCAAGCGCTGCTGGCGGTGCTGGAACACCACGACGCGCTGCGCTTGAGCTTTACCCCGCGCGATGCGCAATGGCATGCCAAATACCTGGGCGTGCCGGAAGGCGGCGTGCTGCTGCAGGCGCAGGTGCGCGACATGCAGGCGTGCACGGCGTTGTTCACCGACACTCAGCGCAGCCTCGACCTGGCACAGGGGCCGCTGTTGCGCGCCTTGCTGGTGGACGGGCCGCAAGGCCAGCAACGCTTGCTGATCGCCATCCATCACCTGGTGGTGGACGGCGTGTCGTGGCGCGTCCTGCTGGAAGACCTGCAAAACGTTTACCGCCAACTCAGTGAAGGCCAGTCCGTCAGCCTGCCGGCCAAGACCAGCGCGCTGCGCGATTGGGCTGCGCGCTTGCAAGCCTATGCCCACAGTGAATCCCTGCGCGAAGAGTTGAGTCTGTGGCAAGCCCTATTGGCTGGCCCCGCCGTGACCTTGCCGGTGCAGCGCCCACACGGAACATTGCGAAACTGCGATGCCGACACGGTCAGCGTGCGCCTGGATGCCGAGCGCACCCGGCAGTTGCTGCAACAGGCGCCGAGTGCCTATCGCACCCAGGTCAACGACCTGTTGCTGACCGCCCTGGCCCGCGTACTGTGCCGCTGGAGCGGGCAGGCCTCGGCACTGATCCAGCTGGAAGGCCATGGCCGCGAAACCTTGTTCGATGACATCGACCTGACCCGCAGCGTGGGCTGGTTCACCAGTGCCTATCCGTTGCGTCTGACGCCGCAGGCCGAGCAAGGCGACTCGATCAAGGCGATCAAGGAGCAACTGCGTGGCGTGCCGCATAAAGGTTTGGGGTATGGCGTGCTGCGTTACCTGGCCGATGACCTGTGCAAACAGAGCATGGCCGCATTGCCGAGCGCGCAGATCACCTTCAACTACCTGGGCCAGTTCGACCAGAGCTTTGGCACTGACGCGCTGTTCCATCCGCTGGAGGAATCCGCCGGTCAGGCCCATGACCCGGATGCGCCGTTGCCCAACGAACTGAGCATCGACAGCCAGGTGTATGGCGGCGAGCTAGTGCTACGCTGGACCTTCAGCCGTGAGCGGCATGATCAGCAGGTGATTGGCGATCTGGCCGAAGCTTACCTGGCCGAATTGCACAGCCTGATCGCCCATTGCCTGCAGGACGATGCCGGCGGCCTCACGCCGTCCGACTTCCCCCTGGCGCGCCTGAGCCAGGTGCAACTGGACGCCTTGCCGGTCCCGGCCAGCGCCATCGAAGATGTCTACCCGCTGACCCCGATGCAGGAGGGCTTGCTGCTGCACACGCTGCTGGAGCCCGGCACCGGCCTGTATTACATGCAGGACCGCTATCGCATCAACAGCGCCCTGGACCCGGAGCGTTTTGCCCAGGCCTGGCAAGCGGTGATCGCCCGCCACGAAGCCTTGCGTGCCTCGTTCTGCTGGAACGTCGGCGAAGACATGCTGCAAGTGATCCACAAGCCCGGCAGCACGCCGATCGAGTACCTGGACTGGAGCACCGACCCGCAGGATGAGCAGGAGCCGCGTCTGCAAGCCTTGCTCAAGGCCGAGCGCGAAGCCGGCTTTGACCTGCTCAATCAAGCACCTTTCCACTTGCGCCTGATCCGCGTGGCCGAGGCGCGCTACTGGTTCATGATGAGCAACCACCACATCCTGATCGATGCCTGGTGCCGTTCGCTGCTGATGAATGACTTCTTTGATATCTACACAGCCCTGGGCGAAGGCCGCGATGCGCAACTGGCCGCGCCGCCGCGCTACCGCGACTACATTGCCTGGCTGCAACGCCAGAACCTCAACGAAGCGCGCCAGTGGTGGCAGCAAAACTTGCAAGGCTTCGAGCGCGCCACGCCGATCCCGAGCGACCGCCCGTTCCTGCGCGAACACGCTGGTGGCAGCGGCGGCATGGTGGTGGGCGACTGCTACACCCGCCTGGATGCCCGCGACGGTGCGCAACTGCGCGAACTGGCCCAGGCGCATCAGCTTACCGTCAACACTTTCGCCCAGGCGGCGTGGGCCCTGGTGCTGCGGCGTTTGAGTGGCGATCGCGACGTGCTGTTCGGCGTCACCGTGGCTGGTCGCCCGGTGGACATGCCCGAGATGCAACGCACTGTCGGCCTGTTTATCAACAGCATCGCGTTGCGGGTAAAACTGCCCGAGGACGGCCAGCGCTGCAGCGTGCGCCAGTGGTTGAGCGCCTTGCTCGACAGCAATATGCAACTGCGCGAGTACGAATACCTGCCGTTGGTGACGATCCAGGAACACAGCGAATTGCCCAAGGGCCAGCCGCTGTTCGACAGTCTGTTTGTGTTTGAGAACGCGCCAGTGGAAGTCTCGGTGCTGGACCGTGCGCAAAGCCTGAACGCCACCTCGGATTCTGGCCGTACCCACACCAACTTCCCGCTGACGGCGGTGTGCTATCCAGGCGATGACCTCGGTTTGCACCTGTCCTACGACCAGCGTTATTTCGACGAAAGCACCGTGCAAGGCATGCTCGCTGAATTCAAGCGCCTGTTGCTGGCGCTGGTGCAGGGCTTCCATGGTGACATGGACGAGCTGGCGCTGATGGGTGAGCAGGAACGTGAATTCCTCGTGGAAGGCTGTAACCAGAGCGCACATGCCTACCCGCTGAAACGCAGCTATATCGAGTTGTTCGAGGCGCAGGTCGCGCAGCATCCGCAGCGTATCGCCGCCAGTTGTCTTGACCAGCAATGGAGCTACGAGGATCTGAATCGCCGCAGCAATGGCCTCGGCCACGCGCTGATTGCGGCGGGTGTCGGCCTGGACCAACCGGTGGCGTTGTTGGCTGAACGTGGGCTGGATTTGCTCGGCATGATCATCGGCAGCTTCAAGGCCGGCGCCGGCTACCTGCCGTTGGACCCGGGCCTGCCGGGCCAGCGCCTGAGCCGCATCATCGACCTGAGCCGCACGCCGTTGCTGGTGTGCACCGAGGCGTGCCGTGAACAGGCCATCGAGTTGCTCGAAGGTGTCGATTGCCAGTTGCTGGTGTGGGAGCAAATTCCCGCCCGTGGTGAAAACCCAGGTGTCTACAGTGGCCCGGACAACCTTGCTTACGTGATCTACACCTCAGGCTCCACCGGCTTGCCCAAGGGTGTGATGGTGGAACAGCGCGGCATGCTCAACAACCAATTGAGCAAGGTACCGTACCTGAACCTGAGCGATGCCGATGTGATCGCCCAGACCGCGTCGCAAAGCTTCGATATTTCTGTGTGGCAGTTCCTCGCCGCGCCGCTGTTTGGCGCGCGTGTGGACATTGTGCCCAATACCATCGCCCATGATCCGCAAGGGTTGTTGGCCCACGTTCAAGCACAGGGCATCACCGTGCTGGAGAGTGTGCCGTCGCTGATCCAGGGCATGTTGGCCCAGGAGCGTATCCGCCTCGACGGCCTGCGCTGGATGTTGCCGACCGGGGAGGCCATGCCGCCGGAGTTGGCCCATCAGTGGCTGCTGCGTTACCCGCAAATTGGCCTGGTGAATGCCTACGGCCCGGCGGAATGCTCCGATGATGTGGCGTTCTTCCGCGTCGATCTGGCGTCGACCCGTGGCACTTACCTGCCGATTGGTACGCCGACCGACAACAACCGTTTGTACCTGCTCGATGGCGCATTGGAACTGGTGCCCCAAGGCGCCGTGGGCGAGTTGTGCGTCGCTGGCACCGGTGTCGGTCGCGGTTACGTCAGCGATCCGTTGCGCACCGCCCAGGTGTTTGTACCCAACCCCTTTGGCGCGCCTGGTGAGCGCCTCTACCGTACCGGCGACCTGGCACGGCGTCGCAGCGATGGGGTGCTGGAGTATGTCGGGCGTATCGACCACCAGGTGAAGATTCGCGGCTACCGCATCGAACTGGGTGAAATCGAAGCGCGCCTGCATGAACAACCCCTCGTGCGCGACGCGGCGGTGGGTGTGCAAGAGGGGGCCAATGGCAAACATCTGGTCGGCTACCTAGTGGCCGCCGATGCCACGCTGGAACCGAGTGAACAGCTGGAGCGCGTCAAGCAACGCCTGCGTACCGAACTGCCGGAATACATGGTGCCACTGCATTGGCTATGGCTTGACCGCCTGCCCCTGAATGCCAACGGCAAGCTCGACCGCAAGGCCCTGCCGGCCCTGGAGATCGGCCAGTTGCACAATCAGGACTATGTGGCGCCGCGCACTGAACTGGAAACTACGTTGGCGGGTATCTGGGCCGAGGTGCTGAAGGTCGAGCGGGTCGGGGTGCAGGACAACTTCTTCGAACTGGGCGGGCACTCGCTGCTGGCCACGCAGATTGCCTCGCGGGTGCAGAAGACACTGCAGCGCGATGTGCCGTTGCGGGCGATGTTCGAGTGCAGCACCGTGGCGCAGTTGGCCGAGTATATCGAGGGGGTGGCGGGCAATGAGATCAGTGCCGAGAAGGTGGATCGGTTGAGTGATTTGATGGCAGAGTTGGAGGGGCTTTGATCTTCGTTGTCTGTCAGGGCCTCATTGCAGCATAGGCATCTACACAGCTGGACCTGTGGCGAGGGAGCTTGCTCCCGTGACGGCCTGGCAGCCGACGCTGATCGAGCTGGTGCACCGCGATCCAAATGTGGGAGCTGGCTTGCCTGCGATGGCGGCCTGACAGCCGACGCAGTTATACCGAGTACATATCCATTCCTGCGGTAACGGCCACTTAGGGTTCCGCTTTTACAGCGGCTCACTTTTGAAAAGCGCAAAAGTAAGCATGGGCCTGTCCCGTGACAACGGACGCCAAGAAGCGATACTTAAATCGTTCTCTTGGAGGTTGCCATGTATCCATCCACTCGCCGTAACTACACC
>Ga0156162_146_pt1 | contig 41291 bp, 43 predicted proteins | sample RifCSPlowO2_12_FD_107815 | JGI IMG/M metagenome (GOLD analysis project Ga0156162, IMG submission 107815) | Pseudomonadales bacterium RIFCSPLOWO2_12_60_38
CTCACTCGAATAAGATTTACGCATATCCAAACACCTCAGATTTGGGCGCTATCATAACGCCCGATTGAAGTGTCCAAAATCATTAGGCCAGTTCACTCGAAGGTGGCTCGGTCGCTGACAACTCAGTGATCGGGTTTAGTAGCCCGAGGGTCAATTACACTTAGTGCATGAGCTTCATCTATCAGACGTTCCTGTCTGTGCCTGATGGTGGCTGTGCGTAGGGCGCCTTCGGGCGCGCCGGCTTTGTGTAATTCCCCGGTCTACTAACCTGCGTACAGCTGCCACCCTTTCGTTTAGTAGCGAAACGGTGTCGGCCCCATTCAGGAATTACGCATATGTACAAAGTCACCCCAAACCCTCCAAACGATCCAAACCTGAAGCTTGATCAGGCAGCCCGTCGTGCGATCGATCACGCCCTCAACCCCAACGCCGAACCCTCTCCTCCACCCTCGACACCGCTGTTCAGCGTTGCCGACGATGCCAGCAATGAAATGCTCGTCGCCAATAGCTATGAAACCTTTTCCTCAGTAACCGCCCTGCTGCTCGACCTGTCGGATGAACTGACCGGTAAACAGCGCGACGTCGCGTTGGCGATTCATCAGTTAAGTGAGCTGGGAATGTTGTTGGTCGATAAGTTGATGGAGCGCGAGGCGGCTGTAGCAGCTGGCTAAACGTTCAACACGCCCAAAAAAAGCCGAGCCGTCGCGCCCCAAGACGACTCGGTTTTTTTTTTGCCAAAGCAGGGGTTGACCTTAAAGCGAGGTTTAAGGTGAGCATGCACCAACCGACAGGATTACTGGACCCTGGATCATGCTCAAAACCCTTATTTCTTTTGCGTTGGTAGCGATAGGTGGCGCGCTTATGACATTTGCACAGGCTGAACCCGGCCCTTCCACGGCCGCTGCAAACAATCGCCAGATCCTGGTGATCATGACCAACCACGCCAGCTACCCCTCAAGGCCCGATACCACGGGCCTGTGGCTGACAGAGCTGACGCATTTCACCGAGGTCGTGGAAGCGGCTGGCTACACGACGGTATTTGCCAGCCCCAAAGGAGGTGCTGTGCCTCTGGACGAGCGCAGCCTCGGTTGGCTGTACATGGACAAGCCGGCGCGTGAGCAGTTGCAGTCCCCAGCCTTTCGCGCCCGGCTGCAAAACACGCTGCCCATCGCCAATGTCGATCCGTCGCAATTTCGCGCGATCTACTTCACCGGCGGCCACGGTGTCATGTGGGACTTCCCAGGCAACCTCGACCTGCAACGTGTCGCCCAAACCATTTACAACCAGGGCGGCATCGTCTCGGCCGTGTGCCACGGTGTGGCGGGCCTGCTGGACCTGAAGGATGAACAGGGCAACGCGATCATCAAGGGTAAAAACATCACCGGCTTCTCCAACCGCGAAGAACTGCTGTCGGGCATGAAGCGTGAGGTGCCGTTCTTGCTTGAAGACCGGCTGCTGAGCCAAGGGGCGCGTTACCGCAAGGGCTGGGTGCCGTTCACCTCATTTGTCATCACCGATGGCCGCCTGATCACGGGCCAGAACCCGCAATCGCCCAGGGCCGTCGCACTCGCCGTGATAACCGAGCTGTCCCACGAACGATAGAGCCTAGGCCCCACCCGTAGCCCCTCCCTGGAGAAGACCGATTGAACATTCCAAGCGCCGTTTTAACCGGATTGCTGCTCACCCCTTTTGCCAACCTTGCGTTGGCGGGAACGCCCGAGATGCCCAGCCCCAACGACACAACCCACATCGATATCGCCGGCCAGCAGGTGCCCGTCGTCAAGGGCGGCTTGTACGACCGCTTTCGCTCCAACCCGCCGTTGTCGGTGGTTGCAGCAGAATTACCAGAGGTTGATTTAAGCTGGTTCAAAGGGTTGCAAAAGCACAAGGTCGACATCGGTTTTGAATCCTACTCGCCCAATTTTTACTATCAGAACAGTCGGGTAACAGCGGTCTATACGGCTGACATCGATAAGCTTCGGGCGTTGATGCCACCGCAGGTACTGGCCGCCGTGCAACCCTTGCAAGTCTGGCCGGGTCGCGGACTGATCGCGTTTACTGCGTACACCTATGAGCATTGCGATAACGACGCCTATAACGAAGTCGCCGTGTCGATCATCACTAACAAACCTGGCAAAGCCAACCTGGGCCCCTTCACGCTGGTGGGCCAGTCGATGTCGCAGGATTTTTGGGGCTATGTGCTCAAGCTGCCGGTGAATACCGAGCTGGCGCGGGTGCGCGGCGTGGTCGGTTACAACCTGCCGAAATGGCTGACTGGCATTGATCGCAAAGAGGATGGGCACTCGGTGGTGTATGACATTACCGACAGCCAGACCGGCAAGCTGGACGTGTCGTTCAAGGCCAAAAAGCTTGAGAAACTGTCCCATGATGCGGACCTGGTCACCAGCAGTTTCACCAATCTCGATCACCATGGCCAACTGGCCTACGGGTACGCGGTTTCCCGCCAGCTCAGCCATGGCTCCAGCCGTGACGCAGACTCAGCCACCCTCACGCTGGGCGATGGCAGCCTGTCCAATTACCTGCGCGACCTCAAGCTGGGGAAAATGCTGAAGTACGAATACGTACCCGAGTTCCAGAGCGCACTCTATGCGCCAGAGCCGCTCGCCAACCTGATTGGCGAACGCTGACCCTTGTGCGCCGGTCAGGCCCTCGGGGCCCGGCGGGCGCTTTTTCTTGTGGATGAGGCTGGAGCGCCCCCTTCCTCGCGCAGACGGTTAATCAGCATCTGCGCATTCTCCGCACAGGCCATGCCCTCGGGCTTGCCTTCGATGCCCTTGATGACGTTCAGCAACTGAGCCTTGTTCTGGGCCAGCCGTTGTTGCAGCACCTCGATTTCCTCGACCTTGTGCTTGAGCCCGCTGAGCAGCTCGTCATGCTGCCAACCACCGGCACTTCTGGGCATTAACTGCCGGATTTCTTCCAGAGAGAAACCGGCTGCCTGGGCACCCTTGATGATCTCCAACACCGCCTCGGTGCCGGGTGCATAGTCCCGATAGCCGTTGGATTTACGCTCAACCGATTGGATCAGGCCGCTCGCTTCGTAGAAACGGATGCGTGAGGCCGCCAACCCGCTGATTTTTGCCAACTCGCCTATTCTCATGTACCACCCACAAAAAACCATTGACCTTAAAGTTGACTTTAAACCTAAAGTCATTGGGCGGCCAAGGCGGCGATTCGTAGACGGCACGCTTGCCAGACACGAATGGGCTGCAGTGGGTCAATCCAGCGCCATGATCGCGATTCGATCAGGCCATCATTTCATTTGGGAGAGGCGAACATGGGCTACGTCACCACGCGAGACGGTGTTGAAATTTTCTACAAGGACTGGGGCCCACGCGATGCCCAGGTCATTTTCTTTCATCATGGCTGGCCACTGAGCGCAGATGATTGGGACGCGCAAATGCTGTTTTTCCTGGGCGAAGGTTACCGGGTCGTTGCCCACGACCGGCGTGGCCACGGGCGTTCCAGCCAGGTCTGGGACGGGCACGATATGGACCACTATGCCGACGACGTTGCGGCGGTGGTCGAGCACCTGGGTATACAAACTGCGGTGCATGTCGGTCACTCCACCGGCGGCGGTGAAGTGGTTCATTACATCGCCCGCCACGGTGAAGAGCGCGTCTCGAAGGCCGCCATCATTAGTGCCGTCCCTCCTTTGATGGTCCAGACCCCGAGCAATCCTGGTGGCCTGCCCAAGTCAGTGTTCGACGACTTGCAGGCGCAGCTGAAAGCCAACCGCGCACAGTTCTATCAGGACGTTCCCGCCGGACCTTTCTACGGCTATAACCGCCCAGGCGCCAAGCCGTCCGAGGGCATCATCCTGAACTGGTGGCGGCAAGGCATGATGGGCTGTGCCAAGGCGCACTATGACGGGATCGTGGCGTTTTCCCAGACCGATTTCACCGAAGACTTGAAACGCATCCAGATTCCCGTATTGGTCATGCATGGCGACGATGACCAGATCGTCCCCCATGAAAATGCCGGGGTGCTGTCCGCCAAACTGTTGAAAAACAGCACGCTGAAAATCTACCCGGGCTTCCCGCATGGCATGCCTACTACCCATGCCGATACGATTAATGCGGATTTGCTGGCGTTTATAAGGAGCTGATTGATTATTGGGGGGGGCGGGTGACCGCCTCCCCTCTACCTGAACCGCTCGTTTCAGGTCATGCTGCGTCCTTCATTTCAAGGACGATAAAAACAATGAAAGCCCCCCTCGCCGCCCTGCTCCTGATCAGCCTGACTGGGCCTGCACTCGCCAACGACCCCATCGGTTTCCAAACCACCACCATCCCTGACACTCACAACATTCGCCCACTGGAAATGGCCGTGTGGTACCCCTCCACCAGCACCGCCCAACCCAAGCTGATCGCTGACAACCTGGTGTTCATCGGTGTGCTTGCGGTGCCTGATGCCGCACCGACGCCCGGTAAACATCCGGTGGTGGTGCTCTCCCACGGCTACGGTGGCAATTGGGGCAAGCAGGCGTGGTTGGCCAGTGCGCTGGCCCGGCAGGGGTATATCGTGGCGGCAGTGAATCACCCTGGCACCACCAGCCAGGATCGCAGCGCGCAAGCCGCCGCGCAGTTGTGGCAACGGCCCAAGGATTTGAGCCGGGCCATTGATGCGCTGCTGGCGCAGGCCACGCCATTTGGCGCGGCGGATAGTGGCCGGATCGCGGTGATAGGCCATTCCCTGGGGGGCTGGACGGTCATGGAGAGCGCGGGGGCGCGTTTTGACCCGGCGTTGTTTGCCCGGGACTGCGACGCCCATCCGACGTTGGTGGCGTGCAAGGCTTACCGTGAGATGAACCCTGAAGGTACGCCGAGCGGGAAGGCTCAAGTGGCCGCGGACTTGAGCGACAAGCGCGTGACCGCTGTGGTGTCTCTGGACTTGGGCCTGTCGCGCGGCTTTACCGATGCGAGCCTAGCGGCATTGCCGGTGCCGGCGTTGGTAATCGCTGCCGGTGTGCCGTCAGCGGATTTGCCGGCGCAAATGGAATCGGCTGACATGGCCAAGCGGCTGCCAAAAATGTCGACTCAGTACGTGGAGATCCAGGACGCCAACCACTTCAGTTTTATGTCTCAGTGCAAACCGGGCGCGGCAGCGGTGCTTGACGCTGATGTGCCCGGCGACAGCATGATTTGCCAGGACGGCGAAGGCGCGCGGCCACGGCCCGTGATCCAGCAGCAAGTGATCACGCTGATCAGCGAGTTCCTGGCGCGCTGAACCGGTAGTATCATCCGCGCCTTTCCCCTTCAGGCAACGAAACATGAACCGCCAGAAAAAACTTCAGCAGCTCTTCAAAGCCAAAGCGAAAAAGGCCAGCGCCAAGCTGGCGCCAAAAAGCAAAGACAAATACATCAGCAAGGCGGACCGCTTGAAGCTGGCGACCGAGGCCGGCCAAGAGCCGGTCACGGCTGGCGAGACGCCTGCTGAGTAAGGCGCATGGCTGAAGGGGTTGCCGCTTCGTATTTGCCCCAGATACGCCGCAGATGCCGCGCCGAGCCAAAGCCTGCGCGCTCGGCGATGGCTTCAATGTCCAGGGCCGACTCGGCCAGCAGTTCCCGCGCCACCGCCAGGCGCAGGCGATGCAGGTAATCCAGTGGGCTGATCTGCACATGTTTCTGGAACAGGCGCGCCAGGTGTCGGCTGCTGGTGCAGGCCAGGCTTGCCATGCGGGTGAGTGTCCAGGCCTCGCAGGGGGCGGCGGCGATGGCGTCCTGCACACGGTGGAGCGCTGGGTGCAGGTGATTGCGCCCGGTCACCCAAGGCGATAGCTGCGGGTCGCTGCCGCTGCGGCGCAGGTACACCACCATGTCCCGCGCCACGGCGCAGGCCAAGCGTGGCCCGGCCAGTTCGGCAACCAGGTGCAGCATCAGGTCGATACCCGCCGTGATACCGGCGCTGCAACTGACCGGGCCGTCGGTGACGTACAGCCGGTTTTCCAGGACCCGGGCCTTGGGTGCGAGGGCTTGCAAGGTGGCGCACAGCGAATGGTGCGTGGTGCATTGGCGCCCATCGAGCAGCCCGGCCCTGGCGGCACTCAACGCGCCGGCGCACACGCACACCAGGCGTCCGGCCGAGGGCGCGAAGACGTTTTGCAACCACAGGGTGAGCTGATGGCTGGCCGATTCGAAAGCCTTTTGGTGGGCCTTTGATACGTTCATCGTGGAGCCCACCAGCACCACCAGCGTGCCGGGTTCCAGAGTCTGCGGCAGGGGCGCCAGCCCGGTCAGTGGCAAGCCGATGGAGCTGTGCAGCGACTCCACCGGGCTGACGTACTGCAGGTCGAAATCCACCGCCGCCGGGTCCTCGGCTTGCGCGGCCAGGCGCAACACTTCGGCAGGCCCCGCCAGGTCGAGCATCAGCACATGGGGCAACAGCACGAACAGCACCGGTACGCTCACAGGTTCATCCTTCCAAGGCCTGTTCGACCGTGACGATGCGCGCAAAACGCTCTTCCAGCACCAGCTCCGTGCGTTCGCGGATTTGCGCAGAGGTGTACTCCCGGCCGCTACGCAGGTGGGTCATGGGGAACGTCAATGTCGCTTCACTGACAAAGTCCACCTTGAAGCCGCTGTCCGACGCCTGCCGCGTGGTGGTCTCGCAGCATTGCTCGGTCCGGATGCCACTGACGATCAGCGTGGTGACGCCCATCTCCGTGAGGCGAGCGGCCAGGGGCGTCCCGGCGAAGGCACTGTGGTAACGCTTATGGATCACCAACTGTGGATTGATCGACAGCTCGCTCAAGGCCCTGACGTTGCCCGATTGCATGGAGAAATGCCCTTGGTCTTCAACATGGAAGACTTGTACCACCGGGATGCCGCGCTGAACACAACCATCGATGAGGGCCTGCTGTTTTTCCAGATAGTCGGGCAGGTCATTTTCGGACCAGTAGGTTGAATGGCGGAAGGAATGTTGGGCGTCGATCACGATCAGGGCTTTATGGGTCATGGACAGTCCTTGTGGCTTGCATCAGTGGGTAAACGATGCACGCCATGGTAAGGACCACCCACAGTGCGCGACAGACGCAAGGCGGACTACTTCAGGACGGATTCGGACATGTCACCGGGCACGCCATGGCACAACGGCTGCCGGGTTCGAAGCCATGGGCGTATTCATCCGCCAGGATTGTTTCCAGACGCGGATCGACGTGAATTGCAAAGCCCAGGCGCCGGTAGAACGGAGCATTCCAGGGTACATGCTTGAAAGTGGTCAGCGTCACCACACGCAGGTGTTGGGCGCGGGCATGCTCTATCGCCGTTTCCACCAATCTGCGCCCCCAGCCCTGGCCTTGCAGCGGCTGGGCAACCGACACTTCATGGATATGCAGGTCGTCGCCAAAGCGTTCTGCGCTGAGGAAGCCTTGAGGGTGATCGTGGTCATCAACCACCACCCAACAGGTCGATAGCGCGATCCATTGCCGATAGCGTTCGATGCTGATCGACGCCGCATCCGCCAGCCAAGCCAGCCCTTCGATTGCGCGAAATGCCTGGGCTGCGCACTGCTCGATGGCGGGCAACAAACCGGCATCTTGCGCGCGCGCCAGGCGAATGTGGGTGGACTGCTCAGCAGCCACTCAATGCCACCTGGGGCCGTTCACCCGCAAAGAAGAAGGGCCGTAAACGTACGCCCACGCCGTTGCCGATAAAGGCCGCCACCAGCCACACCCAGCCATGCAGGCTGCCCGAGGCGATGCCACTGAAGTACGCGCCGATGTTGCAGCCATAGGCCAGGCGCGACCCATAGCCGAGCATCAGGCCGCCGATCACCGCCGCGATCAACGAGCGCAGCGGGATGTTCAGGCTGGGCGCGAAACGCCCGGCCAGGCCTGCGGCCAGCAACGCGCCGAGGACAATGCCGATGTCCATGACGCTGGTGATGTCTTCCCACACCGGTGCAGCCAGGGCCTTGGCATTGCCCGGCATCTGCCAGAATGCCCAACTGGCGACATCCACGCCCAGCCCGCTCGCCACCTTGGCGCCCCACAGCGCGAACGCCGAGGTGATGCCCCACGGCCGTCCGGCCAGGGCGAGGGTGGCGTAGTTGAGCAGCGCCAGGCCAATCGCGCCCCACACCAGCGGCCAGGGTCCGCGCAGGAAGCGGCGTAGCCCTTGGTGCTCGCTTTGCACGCCTTGTTCAAGCTGGCCGTGACGGCGCTTTTCCAGGCGCACTGTCACCACTGCAATCAGCGCGAACACCGCCAGGCTCAAGACCAGCGCCGGCAGCACACCGAAACTTTTGACAATGGAAACCGCCGGGAACGATGGCAGTGCAAACCACCAGTCGACATGGTGGGTGGCGATCAACGAGCCGCAGATAAAGAACAGCAGCGTCACCAACATCCGGGCATTACCGCCGCCCACGGTGAACAAAGTACCCGACGCACAACCACCACCCAGCTGCATGCCGATCCCGAAGATGAACGCCCCGAACACCACCGACACACCGGCCGGCGCCACCAGCCCCACGACCGGCTGACCGAACAAAGTGCCCGCGCCCAACGCCGGGAAAAACAACAGCACCGCCACCGCCAGCATCACCATCTGCGCACGCAAGCCAGCGCCACGCCGATCATTAATGAACACACGCCAGGCCGAAGTGAAGCCGAAGGCCGCGTGATACAGCGTCAGGCCCAGCGCGGCGCCGACCACCAGCAGCAACACCTGGCGTGCGCCGACCATGTTTTGCAGGAACAGCGCGCCCGCCACCAGGATGATAAAGGCAATCAGTGGCGCGAGCGGCTTGCGCGCAGGCGTCAGGGAAAGAGAGGTGCTCATGGGGTTCTCGATTGGTTGGAAGGAGGCAAGTATAGCCCTAGACGGAATTTGATCAGATGGCGGCATTGCCGAAAGGCTCATCGCCTGAACCACCGCTATCGCAGCCTCGCTAAAGCTCGACAGCTCCCACAGGGGATCGGCGGTGTATGTGGAATACCGCTTTGCAGGGCCATCGCGACAAGCACAACTCCCGACAGCAACACCGCCCAAATGTGGGAGCTGTCGAGCCCCAGCGAGGCTGCGAAGGCGGCGGCACAGGCAACCTCTTCATCGCCTGAACCACCGCTTTCGCAGCCTCGCTGAAGCTCGACAGCTCCCACAGGAGATCGGCGGTGTATGTGGAATATCGGTTTGCAGGGCCATCGCGCCAAACACACTCTCGACAGCAACACCGCCCAAATGTGGGAGCTGTCGAGCCCCAGCGAGGCTGCGATGGCGGCGGCACAGGCAACCTCTTCATCGCCTGAAGCACCGCTTTCGCAGCCTTGCTAAAGCTCGACAGCTCCCACAAGGGATCGGCGGTGTATGTGGAATACCGTTTTGCAGGGCCATCGCGACAAGCACAACTCTCGACAGCAACACCGCCCAAATGTGGGAGCTGTCGAGCCCCAGCGAGGCTGCGAAGGCGGCGGCACAGGCAACCTCTTCAGCGCCTGAACCACCGCTTTCGCAGCCTCGCTGAAGCTCGACAGCTCCCACAGGAGATCGGCGGTGTATGTGGAATATCGGTTTGCAGGGCCATTGCGCCAAACACAACTCTCGACAGCAACACCGCCCAAATGTGGGAGCTGTCGAGCCCCAGCGAGGCTGCGAAGGCGGCGGCACAGGCAACCTCTTCAGCGCCTGAACCACCGCTTTCGCAGCCTCGCTGAAGCTCGACAGCTCCCACAGGGAATGGAGGACTGACTAACCCAGGCTGATCGACTTCCACGCGGCTTCAGCCAGCAGTTCGCGGTACTCAAAGGGGCTGTTTTTGACCTTCGCCGACAGCCACGCACGCGAGTAGCTTTCGGCCGCGCCAATGATCAGCGAAGGGATAAGTTCTGCGGGCAAATGACTGAAGTGCTCCTTGCGCCCTTCCCCGCCCATCCACTCCTTCAACTGCTGGTTGCGCTGCTTGTTGCGGGCAATCAACTCGTCCTTGAACGGCCCGCTGGACACGGCGAAACGGCTCTGGAAAACAAACCGCGCCCAGTCCGGCTGGGCGGTGACCCACTCAACGTAGCTGTACACCAGGCCGACCACACCGGCATGGGCCGTATCCGCCGCTTGCAGGTAGTGGTCACGCAGGGCGGCCTGGTCTTCCAGCGCAGCGAAGAACAGCGCGGCGACCAGCCCTTCCTTGTTGCCGAAGTGGTGATAGATAGCCCCCACACTGGTGTCGCAGCGCGCACGAATGGTCTCGATGTTGGTCGCCTCGATGCCTGCCTCGTTAAAACAGGCCAGCGCCTCACGCAGGATGGTGCGTTTGAGGTCGCTGCGCCTGCCGGGGAAGGTGCGCTCAATGAGATCGATGGAGTGCATGGGAGAACGCCAAATCGAAACAGTTTATAGGCTGAGCGCCCAGCAGAGAAAGCTCAGGTTGACAGCCATGGAATCTACAGAATATTGTTCTGTTGCAGAATATTATTCTGCAACTACCCCTTGAGGATATTCCGATGAGCCAAGCCCTGAGCATGTTCAATAGCGTAGGCCCCGCCGCATTCAGCAACCTGGCGTGCCAAATGGCGCCCTACTTCAGCACCATCACTCCCGAGATCGCGGAGCTCAAACCCAACCATGCGGTGGTCACCGTGCCGTTTCGCAAGGAAATCACCAACCACCTGGCCTCGGTGCATGCCATCGCACTGTGCAACGCCGCCGAACTGGCCGGCGGCATGATGACCGACGCGTCGATCCCCGCAGGCGCACGCTGGATTCCCAAAGGCATGACTGTGGAATACCTGGCCAAGGCGAAAACCGATATCCGCGCCGTGGCCGATGGCAGCGCTATCGATTGGCAGACTGCGGGGGACAAGATCGTGCCGGTCGAGATTTTCGATGCGGGTGGCGTCAAGGTCTTCACCGCCCACATCACCATGAATGTGAAGCTCGCTTAGGTAATCGGCCGGCCCAGGCAGTATCAGCTACGCAGCATCTGCAATGCGTGACTGGACGCCTGGTGCGGTCGACGATGCACTGCGAAGCGGTGCGGATTGCCGTGGTGGTATCGCCGGCGATATGCGGCATCAATTGCGCATCGGCAATACCGCCAACGGCGAGCTGCATCGGTCCTTTCCAGGGCGAAGGTATCAAGGGCGAACGCCTTATCGGCATATCAAATAAGAAGACGGGAAAAGATCATCAGCCGTCAAAAAAACACCTATTCACCCAAGAGACATGGATCAAGGCTTTTAACTTTCTGATTAACCAGCGCTAAATAAAATCCTTCGAAAACGTCTTACTCAATGGGAAGTCTCGGCACGCATAGCGTACGAGAGAAACCTAAAAAATCTTCATAACCCCTGAACGTCAGCCAATTGAGTAGGCGAAGCGCTCGCGAGTCCTATCCATCGACTTATTCAGGAACATACGCCCCGGTGAAACGGCGCGCCCTAGTTCAGAAGGATCTCTATGCAAAGCCTGCCGTTCTCTGCGTTACGCCTGCTCGGTGTGCTGGCAGTCATGGTCTGCGTGCTGTTGACGACGCCAGCCCGTGCCGACTACACCGACCTCTCCCTGACCCACGAAAAAAACATCCAGTCCTACGTCGTGAACCCCGACGGTAGCTTTGTGCTGGATGTCGAACGGGTTATGCGGATCAATGAAGAGCGCGCGATCACCTCCAACGCCCAGCGCTCTGTGACCTACAATCGCACCCTGGAAACTCTGGATATTGTCGAGGCCTACACTCTCAAATCCGATGGCCGCAAAGTCGTGGTAACACCAGACCGGATCAAGGAGCAGCAGGAACTGGAGTCTGCCCAGGCGCCGATGTTTCAGGACTCGCGGGTCAAAGTGGTGATCTTCCCGGAGCTGCAAGTGGGTGATCGCATGGTTCTGCGGTACCAGCGCCATCGCAATACGCCGTTGTTTGCGGGGCAGTTCGAAGACCTTTTCTCGCCGGATTTCTACCAGAATGAGCAGGTGCGCCTGAGCTACGACATGCCCGCCGAAATGAAGCTGTACGCCGACTCACGGGGTTTCAAAGCGTCCACGCCAGCCAACGCCAACGGGCGAACGGTGTACCGCTGGGACGTGGAACAAACCAAGAAAAATCGCGTGGAAGATGGCTCCGTTGCCTACACCGACTACGGGCAACTGCTGGCCGTATCGACGTTCACCGACTACAAACAGTTTGCCCAGGCCTACGCCGCACGCGCACAGGTAGAAGTGACCCCGGCCATAACCCAACTGGCCAAGGAACTCACCGCCAACCTCGACAACCCACGCAGCAAGGCCTTGGTGCTGAGTGACTGGGTACGCAAGAACATTCGCTATGTGGCCGTGTACGTCGGTGCCGGTGGCGTGGTGCCGCATTCAGCGCAGGCGGTGCTGGATAACCGTTATGGCGACTGCAAAGACCATGTAGCCCTGCTTGAAGCGCTGCTCAAAGCCGTCGCCATTGAAAGCTCGCCCGCACTGATCAACGCCGGCAACGCCTACGTACTGCCCCAGGTGCCGACCCTGGGCGTGCTCAACCATGTAATCACTTATGTACCCAGCCTCGATCTGTACCTGGACTCCACCGCGACCCCCATCTCCGCTGGCTACCTGCCTCTGCCCGAACTCGGCAAACCGGTATTGCTGACACAGACCGGTGAACGTAAGCAGACACCGTCCCGCCAGCCTGGCAAAGTGGACACAACCATGGTGTTCAAGGTCAACACCAAAGGCGCTGCAGACTTTACCAACGACTCCACCATCGACGGTTGGGGCGCGGAGCTTAACCGCTTCATGCTCAAGGCCATGCAGCCAGCCGACCGTAATCAGTTGGTGCAACAGGTCCTGAGCATGTTTGGGCAATCCGGTAGCGGCGTGATCGAAACTGACGCTTTGGACAGTACTGCCAATACCTTCAAGTTCACCCTCAAAGGCCACACCAGCAATCTGGTCAACCTGCCTGGCCCGACCGGGGTGCCTACCCTCTCCAGCCTGGCCGGCGGTATTGGCCAGAGCGTGTTTTCCTTGATGGCCGAAAAGGAACGCACTCAGAACTTCTCCTGCCTTTCGAGTGAGATATCAGAAGTAGCGCGCCTGGAGTTCCCCGCCAAGGTGAAGATCCTCGCGGTGCCCAAGGCGGTGTCGGTGAAACAGGCGGGCTTCGACTACCGCTCGACCTATGTGAAGAAGGCCAATACGGTGCTGATCACGCGCCAATATGTGTTTAGCAAGCCAGAGATTCTCTGCAGCCCGGAGGATTTTGCGGCCATGCAGCCGGCGATTGAAGGCATGGTCAACGATTTGAAAAGCCAGGTGATTGTGCAGACGTTGTAACGCCTTGGCCCTTCTTGCGTGTCAGTGGTTATGCACTGGCGCGCGGGAAGCGGGGACTGCATGCTGAGGCGCAGCTATAAAACCGTTCCTAACCCGGTTGGCGCTTCTGTGAGGCGCTATCAGCCTTAACGTTCTGACTCGACAGCCCGCCCGCTCGTAAAATCAAGAATGACCGTAAACCTCTGTTGCTCACGGATCACCTCAATCTGCCAGCCCAGCTTTGCGCACAATTGCCGCATCAACTGCAACCCAAGACCATATCCATAGTCGTCGGATTCCTGCCGCGGCTTGGCCTCGTTGATGTAATTGGCAATCACCAGCCGGGGGTATTTGAAACTGATTTCCACCGTGCCCTCTTCCGCGTATTGCAGCGCATTGCGCAGGAAGTTGCCGATCACGATACGACACGCCGTAGGGGGCAATCGGCAAGGTTCGTTGTGGATGCCGATGCTCAGCTCAATATCTCGGTGACCGATCAGGTAGCGGTGTTTTTCAATCAGGTCGCCCACCAGCTCGCTCAGGTCAACGTCTTCTTCCGGCAGCGGCTCTGGACGCTCGCGACTCATCCACAGCAATGTCTCGGCGATCAGTTGCATATTCAGCACCGAGCGCTCTATGCGCTGCAATGAGGGTGGCAGCACACCGCCCGATTGCAGGGCCAACAATTCGATAGTGGCCTTGAGCACCGCCAGGGGCGTGCGCAGTTCATGGCTGGTGTAGCGCAACAGGCGGCCTTCGCGCTGGCTGGCGGCCTGCACCTGCTCAACACTTTTGGCCAGGGCATCAGCCAGCATGTTGAACTCCTTGAAACTGAAACCCGGCCGTGTGCCGGTCAGTGCCTCAGGGTCTTTGAGTGTGCCGGACCATTGCACCAGGCGCCCCAGCGGCCGAACCAGCCACCAGACCAGCAAGGCGATGATGATCAGCGCCGGCACGAAGACCGCCAGGCTGATGAACTTGACACTCTCTATGACCTGATCGAAATAGGCGTCAGACAACGGCGTCTCGACCTCTCCCCCTGCTTCCTTATCGTGATCGATGTCGTACATGTAGAGGATTTTGCCGTCACCCAGGGGCTGTTCGAGGATGATCTGGAAGGGCTCGTCGTCGTCATCGGAATAGAGATCGCCAAAGATATTCACCGCGCCGAAGGACAGGCTCGGCGATGTAGTGAGCAACTCGCGCACGTCCTGCGGCAACGCCTCCTTGCCGATGACGCTGGTGTAGAAGTAATTGTGCGGCGTCGGCGTGGTCGGGTCCTGTTTGTAATGCCGGAGAAAATACTGAGCTTCCTCCTCCATCATCGCGCTGGCCGTGTAGAACAGGCCGCGCACGGTGAATTCAGGCAGCAGCTTGCTGTAGATCACCAGCACCACCGCAATCAGACACAGGAAACTGCCGCTGATTACCCACTTCAGACTCAGGCCGTTACGCATGGGGTTTTACCTGAATGCCGACACCCGCCAGGGTATGAATCAACGGCCGGCCAAAGGGTTTGTCTACCGTCTTGCGCAGCCGATGCATATGTACTTTGAGCGAATTACTGTCGGGCGGCTCATCGCCCCAGATCTTCGCCTCCAGGCGCTCCCGAGAGACCGGTTGAGGACTTGCGCGCATCAGGTTTTCCAACAAGGTCCAACAGATGGGCGACAAATGCAGCTCCTGCCCTGCCCGGCTGACTTTACGCGTGGTCAGTTCCATCACTAGGTCGTCCACTTGCAGCCGACTGGTCTGGCCGCTGCGACGCAGGCTCAGGGCACGAATCCTGGCGACCAGTTCGGCCAGTTCGAACGGCTTGACCAGGTAGTCGTCGGCGCCAGCGGCAAAACTGGCGAGCTTGTCGGATAACGCGTCCAGCGAGGTCAGCATCAGGATCGGCGTTTGGATGCCTTGCTGGCGCAACCGATCGCATACCTGCTGGCCATCCAGTCGCGGCAGCATGATATCCAGGAGAATAACGTCGTAATGCTGATTGAGGGCCAGGTTAAGTCCGGTCTGACCATTACTGACGTGATCGCAGACGATGCCGCTGATCTCCAGGTACTCGATGACGGTGGTAGCCAGGTCCAGATTGTCCTCGACCAGCAGCAGATGAATATGCACGGAAAAAACCCCTCGGGCAGGCAGTGCGCAGCGGTGTGAAGAATAGCGGAAGTCGGGCTTTATCCCCCGATGTTTACCTGGCGTTAACCTGGTGCTGCTTAGGCTAAGGCTCTTCTTATCCAGAGCTCGTCACCGTCATGAACCTGTATTCGATGATCAAAGGGGTGCTGTTAGCCGTGATTTTCCTCGCGCTGATGGTGGGCATCCTTCCACAGCAAACTCAGCTGGTACGCATGGGAGGCAGTGGCTGGTTTCTGATTGGCCAGAATGTTGAGCAGACAGGGTCGTGTCATGTCGCCCGTGCGTCGTGATGAGATTGGCGCCAGCTATACCGGCCAGTTGGTCGCCTGTGTGGTGCTGGTTATTGGCGTGGCGGTTTCGATGGGTGTCTATATCGCGCGCTTGAATGCGCACCTCGATGAGCAACGCGACCTGTCCTCGGTGTATCTGCCCGACTGCCCTGACGGCCGTGGTGGTTTTATGGTCTATCCCGATGACAGGCGCAGTGGTGACGAGTGCTACACCGCGCAGGAAGATGAGTCGATCGATGTCGATGAGCTGCAGCGGCTATCAGCCTGGAACCTTGCACAACGGTTCGACTACCTCCTGCCTGCAGTTCAATCACCGCGCACGTTTTAGATGCACGGCCTTTATGCTTACCCAGTGCAGGCGCTGGGCCGCTCTAGAGCCGCTGCGCTGGAGGCAGACTTGCTGCGCAACGGCGAGCTGCGCAGCGCACCAGAACACCCTCTCAACCTTTCACGCCTGAATATACCGCCGCGTTGATCACTGTCATTGTTAGTTGAAACACATACTGCCAATCCTCCACCACACCACCCATCACCCCCGCTGGCGAGTACACTCGACGGCAATGCCCACCAGGACAACCCTGCTGGGCAGGTTGCTGCTGATTATCATGGAAACTTGAGAAGGACACTCAAATGGTACGTGCCGTTACTATTCTCACCGAGAATTTTTCTGACTGGGAGCCCGCGCTGATCAATTCCACGGGCCGCGCCTACTATGGCTTCGAGACTTGTTTTGCCGCTCCCGGTGGCAAGCAAGTAACATCATCCGGAGGCATGACCATCATTCCCGACCTGGCCATCGAGGCCATTCGGCTGGACGATGTCGACTTGCTGATTGTGCCGGGAGGCCCGATCTGGAGAACAGACAACGCCCCCGCCATCGAGGCGCTGGTCCGTGAGGCTCACGCCAGGAACATCGTCGTGGCGGGAATCTGTGACGGTACCCGCGTACTCGCCAAGGCTGGAGTGCTGGATCACTTGCAGCACACCTCCAATTCCGCTGACAACCTCAAGCAGGTGCATTATCGCGGAGCAGATTATTACCAGGACGTACCGTACGCCGTTGCCGACCAGGGTGTGGTCACGGCTCCTGGCAGCGCGCCGGTCAGTTTCATGGCGCAAATTCTCGACACCTTGGGTTTGAACGACAAGAAGCTGGATGCCTACCTGGCCATGCATGCGGCTGAACATATTCACGGCTGAACCCTTTCCCTCTATCTCTCCCCCTCACCTCGGCGCTGCGGCCAGTTACCGGGCCGTAGCGCGCGTCACCGTTGAACCGCCCCTCCAATACTCAAAGCGGCAGAACCGTTGCTGAACATGATTGAGTGGTGGATATGTCTGGACATGCCGCCTGACGAGGTCAACAAAATCGCCCGGTTCCGCGAACTCAATGATGCTCAAAAAGCGCTGATGCTTTCAGCTCGTAAGGAGTCAGGGAAACTCACGGAGGGGGTTATTCTGTCGAAGTCCACGGAGGTGCTGTTTCGGGCGGTACCGCCGAGCCTTTACTTGGCGATGGCGATGACTGGGCCAGAAGAGAAAGCTTAGCGATTCAGACTGATGAATGTGCATGGAATGAGCGAGCTGGACGCCGCTATGGCAGTGGCTAGAGCCATTCACCACAGGCGCGGCATGCTCTTTTAAGGTGGAGTTCAGTAGCAGACCTAGAACTTCAGGAGCGAGGCATTAAACATTATCGTCCAGCCAAATCTCATAATTCCGGCTCATGGGAAGTATCAATTGCAGGGGCAAGGCTCGCCATCGTATCGTCGATCGTGCTGATCCGCCTTTACCGGACAGCATCTATTTCGTCCAAGGGCAATGGATGGACGAATAGCTATACGTAAAACAGGGAAGAAGACTGAAGAAGGTTGCTCCTCATGGCAAAAAAACCTCGTTTTTACGCAGTGGTGCATGGCCGCCAGACGGGCATTTTCAACAAATGGGAAGGCGGTGCCCGCCTTGCTATCGATCACTTTCCGGGCGCTGATCATCGAGCCTTCAGATCACTTGAGCTCGCAGAAGAATGGTACCGGCAGAACACACGCAATCCACACTCCTGCCACTCTCCCATCTACCACTTTAACTCTGAAATCTTAGGAGCTGCATCGAGCGACGTACCCTTTCAAAAAGCGCTAGACGGCACCAGTCCGAAACGAATCATCGTTTACGCAATCGTGGACCCTGAGACTGAGGAGCCATTTTATGTTGGCGAGACCGGAAATTTTGCTCGTCGTCAGCAAGCCCACCTAAGAACCGCACATGAAAAAACAAAACGAGCCGCAGCGAAAATCGCGCAAATTCTGGCAAAGGGCCAAGTACCTGCATTCAAGGCTATTGAGTTTTGTGACTCTAAAATGGCGGCGCTAGAAGCCGAGACTAAGTGGATCAAACATTATGTCGAGAGGGGGTACACCGTCTGGAATCGCTTAAGAGAACACCGTGAGATCCAGGAGCTCCATAGCGCGCCCCAGACACCCATGGATAAAATAATAGGAGACGGTCCTATTAACCTAGGCCGCCATCACTATCCCTCTCGATTTGAGCTCAAGACCAAGTTACGCCGCTACCTTTCGGGAGAACCATTCGGCCGAGTCGCGCACCCTGTAGCGATCGAAAAACTCAGCTTGATATGGGGTACAACAAAGCAGAGCGGTCCTGCGAGCGAGTTCTGGGTTGTACCTGGTCATCCGCATCGACGACTGCATGCGGTCATCGATGGCATCACTGTCGATTTCGACTATACGGCAGCGATAGACCGAATCCGTGGAGATTAAAAGCGTGCCACTAATACCCATGTGACGCGCTACCTTCTTGGTTCACGGGAGCTCATCTGGCTTCCGCAGTAGCACTGCAACAGAGCGACTAATTTAGTTCAAAAGGAGAGGCAGTTGAAACACTTTGTAAAAAAGCCTGCATTTCTGCAGGCTTTTCTCTATCTGGCTCCACGACCTGGACTCGAACCAGGGACCCAATGATTAACAGTCATTTGCTACCTGTTAGTCAAACCGGTGCCACGAAAAACGTGGTAGAGACATAGAAACGCTGTGTAGCGCGAGCGCATGAACGCATCACGCCATGAAAGTTAGTCGCGTTGGATTAGCTTGTCAAAGCAGGGTAACTCATTGGGCTGTAGGAAAAGCAGACGGTAATCGCTCATACGCCATACCGCTTGTTACCGCCAGAGGTAATGCAGTATCGACCACCCCTAGGCCCTATACACACGTTTCCAGAGGAACAGGGGCACGAGGAGCCGTAAGCTGGAGTCTGTTGGCGAGCAGGCTGTACTGGCTGAGTCACTGGTTTGCGTTTCGAAACGAAGTAGCAGCCCGACCCGCTGCACAGGCTTTTTGACGAAAGCCACTTCGGTGATTGACCATCAATACTGATGCGTGCCCAATCGTTGCGCGTCTCGAAAGCCTGAACCTTTTCCCCGCGCTTCAGCTTCGAGACGACCTTACCGCTTGGTTGATTCCGGACATTGAGATTATCAGCGCTTACAAAGTGCTCAGTCGCAGAGACAGGGGCCGGCGTTGAGGGTGATGGAGAGGTCGACTCAAACGTACTCGGCGCGCTCAGAACGCCTGACTGTGCGGGGGCTGAAGGCGTGTCCTTCTTCCCCACTGCCCACAGGACGGCAAAAACAAGCAGGAGCGGGACAAACCATGACCGGGACTTCTATTGCTCTCATTCGGCACGTATTACAACGGGTGTCTTCCTGACCAACCTGACGCATCACCTATTGCGAGCTTAGCCAATCTTCCGTTTTTTGCAGTCAACCTAATTTCGAAAGCTTGGTTTTTCCCTGATCCAGTATCTCGAGCAGACGCTGCATCGCATCATTAGAAAGAAACCATTTGGCTCTTTCTGCGTTGCAGTGTTTTGGATCGCTCAACGCCCATTCACCACCCTGTCCGCCGCAGCTATGTGGTGGTCAGCTATGAAGGTCTGATGCCCTTTGAAAATCCCCAATTGCTCGGTCGCATCAGTGAAGCTGGTGTCACCCAAAAAACGCAGTGGCATGGCATGGTTGAGTTGCTAAACAAGCCTCCAGCTAGCTAAGCGATATTTCTCACTCGAACTCTCCTTCCAAAAAAACAGCGTAAAGCCGCCTATTAAATTGCATTGATATTAAAAATCACCCCAGACTCGTTGAAACCCTACCAACTGGATGGTAGCTTTGTTTCAGATCTTAAATATCTGCAACCAACGACATCCCTGTGAGAATCCCATGCAAGACTGGAAGCAAACCCGAAAAGACATCAACACTCGTTTGATAGAGCTGAATGGCTTGTCACCTGAAACCATGAAGGGTATGGCTGCTCTCGGTGCCGCCGGAAGCAAAACCCATCATCTAGACGCCAAGACTCGCGAACTCATCTCCCTCGCAGTGGCCGTGACGACTCGCTGCGATGGCTGCATTGCATTTCACGCCGCTGAAGCAAAGAAGCTCGGTGTAACCAGTGAAGAGGTCGCCGAAGCACTGGGTGTAGCTATCAACATGAATGCCGGTGCCGCGCTGGTGTACAGCACCCACGTACTCGACGCGTTCGATAAGTCCTAATTCAAACGCCGATGTTCTTCCCCTTCAACGACGTCGAGATTAATTATGAATACGCTGTTCGCACCTTACGATCTGGCCGGTACTCCGCTGAAAAACCGTGTTGTCATGGCCCCAATGACTCGCACCCGAACCTTGAACAACATTCCGAATGAATCCAACGCGCTTTACTACGCGCAACGAGCTTCCGCCGGCTTGCTGATCACAGAAGGCCTGCCTATTTCCGATGAGGCTCGCGGCTATCTGTACACCCCTGGCATTTACGAAGATGTGCACTTACCAGGCTGGCGCAAAGTGACTGACGCGGTGCACGCCAAGGGCGGGAAGATTTTTGCGCAGCTCTGGCACGTAGGCCGTATGTCCCACACCTCGGTACACGGCATGGTGCCAGTCTCCTCGGGCACGGTGCCTGCGGTAGATACCACGGTGTATGCCTGGATCGAGCCCGGTAAATCTGGCCCGGTACAGCCAAGCACACCACGTGCGCTGGAAACTGAAGAAGTGAAACGCGTCATCGCCGACTTCGTGAAGTCCGCAAGGATGGCCATTGACGCCGGCTTTGACGGTATCGAAATCATGGCAGCCAACGGCTTCCTGTTCGACCAATTCCTGAGCAGCGCCCTGAACACTCGTACTGAGCAGTACGGAGGCTCTATTGCGAACCGCCAACGCTTCCTGCTGGAGACCATTGATGCGATTGCTGCTGAAATCGGCGGATCGAAGATTGGCGTTCGCTTCTCTCCGTTTGGTCGACTGTATGACTTCGGTGTGTACGAAGGCGAAGAAGAAACCTGGATGAGTATGGCGGCTGCCCTCAACGAAAGAGAGCTGGCATTTGTTCACCTGAACTACCAACCGACCATCCTCGCCGCGCAAACGCCACCAGGTTTCGGCGCTGCATTCCGTGAAGCGTACAAGGGCACCTTGATGGCTGCGGGCGGCTTCACCAAAGAGATTGCAGAGTCTGAGTTGGCCAAAGGCGAGCTAGATCTGATTGCCTTTGGCACCGCCTACATTGCCAACCCTGATCTGGTAGAGCGCATGCAGAACAATTGGCCATTGGCCGAGGGTGATCGCGCGACCTACTACGGCGTAAGCGGTTCGATTGATAAGGGCTACACCGACTATCCGGAATACGCAGCGGCCAAAGCCTGATATTCCTTCACAAACATCTAGGAGAACACCATGCCACTCGTAACTATCAAAGGGATTGAAGGCGTTTTTTCCGACGAGCAAAAAGCTGAGGTGATTCGCAAAGTGACTGACGCTATGGTGTCGGTTGAAGGCGAAAACATGCGCGCTCTCACGTGGGTCATCTTCGAAGAGGTAAAAAGTGGAGACTGGGGTATTGGTGGCAAACCTGTGACCACCCAAGAAGTATTGAAGCTGCAAGCCGGCGAGTAAGGCTTCACCTTCAGATCATTAGCTTCCTGTTATTTGAGTGCGGCCATGCTCAACGAACAGGGAGCTTTTCCGTTCTTGGAGAACGCCAGGTTTGTGGGGACTACTCCGTGATTCTGATCATTTACGCCCATCCTTACCCTGACAAATCCAACGTCAACATGTTGATGCTCAATCTGGCAGCCAGCAATCCCGCTGTCGCAATCCGTTCGCTGTACGACCTCTACCCCGGTTTCAATATCGACGTTCAAGCTGAGCAGAGAGCGGTGGAACAGGCGGATCTCCTCGCTCTGCAACACCCGCTGTACTGGTATAGCTATGGGGCACATCATTACCCTACGTCAGATGGGTGTGGAAGAAGTCGAGCGAGAAACATTTGAAAGCGCATTGCCCCTCGGGCGCCGGGGTTTTGGAGCAACTCGGGATAGGACGCTACGAAGCTCGTGAGCGTGCGGATCGATTCCGCCGCCTGAGTTTGGAGATGCTAGAGGAGATGGCCGCTCAGGCCCAGGACGATACCGAATTCAAGTATGACGCTTACAAACGAGCCAACGCTTTACTAACGGAAATATTCAATGAAGACCGCGCTCATCCAAGTGATGCTGGCCCAGGAAAAGTGAGCCTTGCGCATAGGGAGACAGGTAGCTGATTTGGCTTATAGGTCGCGGAGGGATGCTTGGTTAGCTAACATCTTCCAGCTCAGTGATGATTGCTTTTTTCAAGGCCGAGACCGATTTAGACCCAGCGAAGACTTTCAACAGTCGGCCTTCATGAAACACCGCCAACGACGGCACAGAGCGGATGCCGTACATCTGCGCGATTGTCGGAGACGCCGCGATATCGATCTTCCCAAAAACTGCTAGAGAGTGGAGCTTTTCCTCCAGCTCAATGAAGATTGGCTTCATTTCTTTACAGGGTTTGCACCAAGAGGCTGAGAACATTACGACACTGCTTCCTTTGGCTACGAAGCGGGCAAATTGGGGAGCGCTCAATTCAACGATACGGCTCATTGGGATCTCACATGTTGTGTTAAGGAAAAGGGGGCACCTTCTGAGTACCCCCGTTCCGTTGTCCATCAAATTTCGCAGCCATCAATGCCGCAGACTTGACCCATCAATGAGCTATCCCCGGTTCTCGCTTTAGCAACCATTTGATCCAGCGCTTCAAGAAAGATCGCTTCTGGCTGAGCACCTGACACCGAGAACGCGTTGTTGAAGACAAAAAGTGGCACGCCGGAACCCAGTTGGGCTGCGAAATGCTCGTCCTCTAGCATCTCAACACGCAGCTCCACGGATGACCGCGCCAACTGAATTGATTCATCGGGCACACCTGCCTCCTTCGCAATCGCCTCCAAATTGACGCGATCAAAAAGCGACTTGCCGTGACTGGTACTTTGCTCGTACAGCGCCTCAACAAGGCGCTTTTTCACTGTCGTGTCTTCAACTGCTTTCACCAGGATATGAGCATCCGCTGTGTCACCAAACATCATGGTGTCGAAGCGATAATCCAGCCCGTCAGCCTGGCCATATTTACTGACCGTACTCATCATCGCCGCTGCGGAGTCTGGGTTGCCGAGTTTACGTTTCAGTGCCGCGATCATCGGTTCAGGGGCGTGATTTGCAGCCAGTCGATAGGCCCGAATGTTGACCTGTACATCGTCCTTCTGCGGTAAGTTTTCGAGTGCTTTTTCAAAACGACGCTTGGCAATCCAGCACCAGGGACACACATAATCAGACCAGATATCGACTACATATTTTTTCGAAGGGGTTTGCATATTTTATCCTGCACGGAGAAGTGAAGATTGCATTGCGGCCATTTCAAGCAAATGGTTAAAGCCAGCCAACGGGTCGGCTGAGCGACCCAATGTCCAATCAATGAGGCTTGCTCCCTCCAACATGCTCAGAAGCATGAAAGCGAAGTGCTCAACAGATGTTCCCAGCGATCAGCTGTGCTGCCGGACGGCGTCATTGAGGGTGCTTTGGAGCCAAGTGAGCTGCGAATTGAAGAATTCCCTTGTGAGCCCTTGGAGCGACAAAGGCAACGCAGCGATTTGCGCCGCCAAGGCGCCGCATAACGGCAGCAGCCCCTCATTCGCGCTGATCACAAAAAGTCGGGAAAAAGCCTGTGAGCGGTTTCCGCGTAGCTCAGCAGCGCGGCTTTTGATGGACACTTGAAACTCCTACAACCAGCACCCTTGTCACCGGAGCGGCGTGCTGCAGAGCGCCCCAATGAGAGGCGCTACACGCAGAGCTTGCCTCGGTGTTTAGGCACGCACCGCCATCACCCCTGCATCGACGTCCCAGATAGCACCAGTCACCCAGGAGGTTTTATCGGAGAGTAAGAAGAGGATGGTGTTGGCGACGTCTTCAGGAACACCGACTCGACCCAGTGGGTGGAAGTCGTTCAGCGACTTCATCGCATCCGGGATCGCGTCCTTATCCATGAAACCTTCATAGATCGAGGTGTGAACGATGCCTGGCGAAACGGCATTGACTCGGATACCTGAGGGAGCCAATTCAATTGCCAGGTTTCGGGTGACTGCGTGCAGGCCCGCCTTGGCCATCGAATAAGCGGTTGCTGGAGAGCCGGCCAGCGCGGCCTGCGCGCCAATCGAACCGACGTTAACAATGGAGCCTTCGCGCTTGGCAGCAAGCATATTCTTGACCACGGCCTGCGTGATAAAGAATGTGGCGCGGTTCAGATCCAAGTACATGTCGTAGTCAGCCTCATCGTGCTCGATGAAAGGCTTCGGAATGAATATGCCTGCAGAGTTCACCATGAAGCCGATGTCACTGTGGTTGGCATTGATTTCGTTGCGTACATGATTCATCCCTTCCTCGGTCATGAGGTTGGCAACGATCACTGATACGGTCCCCAACTGACTCAGCTCGGCGCGCACAGCATCGGCTTTATCCTGTTTGCTGCCGGTGAGAACCACGCTGCCACCTGCCTTTAAAAACTGGCGCGCTGTTTCCAGGCCCATGCCGCTCGTGCCGCCAACAACCAACAGTTTTTTACCTGCAAAAAAATCGCTCATTACAGACTCCGGTATTAGATTCGTAAGAGGTCGCCAGCGGCAAGGTGCCGCGCTGACCTATGGCCAGAACGGTTAGCCTTCGATGACTTCGAGCTTAGGGAGCATGCGAATGGCTTTAGAGAAGTTTGCGTAGTTGACCGAAGTCTTGAGCACTACGTTGTGCAGCTCCTCTACACGCTCACGGGAGGCGTCGGTTTGCAGGCGAATGACGACACTCACCTCGTCGTAGCCTGGGTTAACGCTTTCGTCGATGCCTAGGAAACCGCGCAGGTCGAGGGTGCCGTCAGTCTCGATCTCCAGGCTGTGAATCTTGATGCCCATCATCGCGGCATTGGCGGCATAGCCGACCGACATGCAGGCGTTGAGAGCAGCCATCAGCAGCTCCTGAGGGTTGGGCGCGGTGTTCTCGCCAAGCAATTCATTCGGCTCATCGGCTGCAATTTCAAAATCGCGGGAATAGGTTTCACCAGCCAAGCTGTAACGGCTGACTTTGGCTACAGAACGGGTCTGACCCTTCCAAGCAGTCTTAACGTTGAAGCTTGCGTGGCGCTTAGTCGCATCACCAGCAACGCCTTCGGCGAAATTCTGGAGTGCGGCGACATCGATACCATTCAGATTGCTGCTCATTGGACGTTCCTCTTCAGATAAGCCGGACGATTCGACCGGAAGAGAAACAAGCCTACCAAGTAGTAGGTTGGCTTACAAGGAAGATGACGATACCAACAGCTTCGAAAAGCTAGGCTGCATAGAGGATTTGGGAATATTGATGACAACACAGTGGGAGTCGTGACCGACAGAATCACTCCGAGAGTGACGCCAGCACAGGTCATCTCACAGCTCTAAGCATCAGGTTTGTTTTATATAACTGTACGAATTGATGGCACAAGACCGTCTCCGCATAGATATAAAATCAAGGAGGTTTATCGCTGTTTATGCCCCAGGCCACGTATTGGGACGAGATGGAGCTTCGTTTCAAGAGGTCACTTTGAACGCAGCCAAGAGCGCGGTCGCCGCTAAACATGGGCGATACTGTACAATTCGCGGTCAGGAAAAAGCGCCGCCTACAAGCAAACCTCCCCGTTATTGGATGCAAATCTACCGCACACCAGATAATACCGAGTGATCTATCTGGTGGTTTTAGTCTGCGCTAATTAAAACAGCGTAGATTGGCTCGCGACCCCGAATCAAATAATTCAAGGCCGCCTGCTCTTGGCAGGCGATCAAGTCGGGAGACTATTGGAATATGTACCAAAGATACAGCGATGAAAGACGCCCCCGGGCAGAGAGTGCAGCGGTAGAGTCGATAAACGTAATTGCTACGTCTTTAGTGACGAAGGGTAGATAAAATCAAATCAAATCCCGAAGATCTCTCGTAATCATCGCTCATCGCCCAAGAAACAAAGCTCGCACCTTCTAAAGTGTTCAATATGAACCTTGAAACCCTGATTACATCCAGTTCGGCTTTAAGCTCTCCTCGATCTTGACCCTGCTTAATATTTTCTTGGAGCCAAGTGAGATGGATCTCAAAGAATTCCTTTGTCACTTCTTTGAGGCTTTCAGGCAGGGCCATAAGCTCTGCGGCCAAGGCTCCACAGAGTGGAAGCATCCCGTTCAGGCTGCTGTGAGCGAACATCAAGGCGAAGGCATTCAGCCGGTCGACAACACTGACGTGTTCATCATTGATAGCGTCCAGCTGCTTTTTAAACCGGAACAGGTAGCTCTCGACGATGGCAATTGCCAAGCCTTCCTTGGTGGGGAAGTGATGATGAATACTCGCCTTTTTAATGCCGATGTCGTCCGCAAGGTCGGCATAGCTGAAGGCCGCATAGCCTTTCGTGCGCAGCAGAACCTCGGCGCTGGTCAAAAGGTCTGAACGTGTACTCATGATGCTGCATCCAAATTTATCATCCTGGCATCATAAATTAGTCACACCTCATAAGACAGCGTTCGCCGAACGCTGAACTGAGCTACCGATGTGATTGCCGATTTCGTGTGCATGCCCTAAGCCGCATGAACCTCCTCGAATAGCCAATCTTGAAACGCTCTCAACCTCGGCACGCTCGCATATTTTTACACGGGACAACGTCGTGGCAAAGTAAAGCACCCTCAGATTACGGGGCACGTGTGCCCTACGGGAAAGCCGGACCTGGGACCCACTACCTGTCCATACGCTCCAGGGGGCTCTCAACAGCAACTGAATGCTGATGGCCCACTACCCGCCTCCTCACCGATGACGCGTATCGACATCGACCTCAACCGACATGCCCGGGCGCAGCGAAGACTCGAAAGGCTGGTCCGGATCAACAGATATGCGCACCCCGATACGCTGCGGTACCTTGACGAAATTGCCCGTTGCATTGTCCGGCTTGAGCACCGCGAATTCCGAGCCCGTCGCTGGTGAGAGCCGCTCGACATGCCCCGTTAGCGTCGCCCCTCCTAACGCATCAATCCTGAGCGTCGCGATCTGGCCGGGCGCAATAGCCTTAGTCTGCGCCTCCTTGTAGTTCGCGACTATCCAGTGATCAGCGGGCACTACCGACATCAATTGTGTGCCGTGGGTCACGAATTGGCCCAACCGCACGCCCACTTCTCCGAGCACGCCATCCTCCGGCGCCTGGATGACCGTGTGATTAAGATCAATCTGAGCCGCACGCAGTTTTGCCTGTGCCACCCGCACCTGGGCTTCCAGACCTTCACGGCCGACATCCACGGTACGCAACTCCTCCCGAGCAATCGACTCTTGCGCACCCGCCTGCTGTACCTCGGCCTGGGCTTGACTGAAATCGGCTCGTGCCTGGTCGCGCTCGCGCGTAGAAATGGCGCCATCCATGACCAACGCGTTTGCGCGCTGCATGTCAGCGCGGGCACGCAATAAGCGCGCCTGCGCACCGGCCATAGCTGCAACATGACTCTCGATGCCCGCCATGCGAGCAGCGTGCGCCTGCTGGTTGTTGGAGAGGTCGGCATTGGCGACGCCAAGATTGGCCGTCGCCTCATCTACCTGCGCCTGATAGACCTCATCGTCAATACGCACAAGGACCTCGCCTCGCTTGACCTGCGCGAAATCTTGCCCGGCCACCTGGACGATATAGCCGCTGACCTGAGGGGCAATCACCGTGGTTCGCCCCCTCACATAGGCGTTATCTGTCTGTTGCAGACCTGCGTCAAAAGGCGGCAACTTCCAGATGTACAGGACGATCGTAATAACGCCAATCGCAGCCAGCACCATGATGATGCCTTGCAAACGGCCCCGGGGCGGGGGCGACCAATGAGAAGCAGTGTGTTCAACATCCGATGGAACAGTCATGGAATCAGTCATTTACGTTCTCAGGCTCGCGACGGATGCGCGAGAGGAAAAAAGCCGACATCTGCAGATAAAACACATACATCGCGGTGCCAAAAGCCAGCACTGACACGATGCGAAAGACGTCATTGAATGCCAGTACGCTAGCCTGTTGCTGCAACGCTTGTCCTAGCAGCTTGCTGCTCTGTTTCTGGCGCTGTTCCGGGTCGGCTATATGACTCGAAAGCAACGCCTCGCCAATGCCGAGGCGCGCTACGACAAGGGGATTGGTGATCGGCGCACTGTCCGCCAGGCTAGCGATATGGGACTGGGTTCTGATGAACTCGTAGCTGCCCATTACAGCCGACCCTGCCAGGCTGCCGATACTCTGGCTCGCCCCGTACAGGACCACGAGCGTGATCATGTACTGAGGTCCCTTCGCGAACAGTTTGAGAAAGCCAAAGATCAAGGCAGGCCCGATGAACAGCGTCGCACCGAACCCAATCAAACACTGGCTCAGGTACAGTTGCGGCGCACGCGTGAGGCTGGTGGATTGCGAGTCCAGATACGCTCCCGTTGCGATAAACAACGCCGCGACCATGACCTGCCAGGGGATACGTTTGGGCGACAACGTCAGGCAAGCGACGACGATCCCCATCAGCATCGACACCAGTACGCACGCAAACAGGACACGCAACTGATCGTTATTGAGCCCGCCCATTGATAGCAAACCTACCGAGCCGAAAGTCTGCTCGGCCAGCGATAGCCGAACCAGCAGCGCAATCGCAACAAAACGCATCAAGTCGAAACTGCCCAGCCATTCCAATTGCAACAGCGGCTGACGCCGACGTCGTTCAATGAACACCACCGTCACCAGCAACGAGATAGCCGCCACCAGCATCCAGCCGAGAAAGGGCGCGTCGGTCCACCAATAGCTCCGGCCGAGGCCAAGCACACCGGCAAACAGCAGGAAGGATGAAACCAGCAATACAATCACCACTGCGTCCGAGGCAGCAAACACGCTGGCCCTATCACTGCGTGGCAAAGGCACCGCCAACGTCACACCCAACACCGCCATACCAATGCCTAGATTCAACAAGTGCAGCCCCAGCCAATGTTCCGAGGCGAGAAATTCCACGGGAATCATGCGCGCCACCGGCGATCCTATCTGGGTAAGCCCTACGCTGATAATCAGGGCCATCGGCTGGGCCGATGGGGCTATGGCCTGCATCAGATAATAGGTACTCAAGGCGATCAACGTCGCGCACATCAAGCCGTTGATCGCCGTGGCAATGACCGCAGTTGTCAAAGTGGGCCACAGTAACTGCAGCACACAGGCAGCGATGTAGGTACCGACAATGCTTGCCGTGACCAAAGGGATTCCGAACTGCATCCGGGCCTTGACCAAGGTCAGGTTGGCGCTGGCATTGATCGCCAAAAAAACTGCCACCAACCACGAGACCTGAGCCGTGTACTCGCCAATAGAGCCAGAGATTACGCCTAGATTGCTCGCCACCAGGCCGTTGCACAGCGTCGTGCAGGTCCCGAGGAATAAGCCTACGACAAAATATATGCCACGCCTGGCCGGCGACAGCCTGGGCTTATAAGGACTGCCCGCCATCGCCGGTTTCTCGTCAGCTTTGAACACGTATTCAACGCTGGCCATGTACAGGTAACGCCTTCTTTTGCTGTCGCTGCAGATGCTTCACGGTTGGGATGTCGGAAGGCTGAAGGCCATTACATAGTCACCGGTGTCGGGAGAATGCGCTGCCCCGCCTACGGAAATGACAACGTACTGTTTGCCCGTCGTCGGCGAGACGTAGGAGATCGGCGTGGCGCTGGCGCCGACCGGTAATTCATGTTCCCAGACGAGTTTGCCACTTTGCCCGTCGTATGCCCGGATGTAGTAGTCCTGATAACCGGCAAAGAATACTAGGCCGCCTGCCGTGGTCATCGTTCCTGCATAAGTTGGCATGCCCATGGGCATGGGCAGGTGTGATGCGATACCCAGTGGCCCCAATTGCTCTGTGGTGCCAGCCGGCACTTGCCAGGCCACCTTGTGCGTATTCAGATCGACCGCCGTGACGGTCCCATAGGGCGGCTGGTTGCACGGAACCCCTAGGGATGACATCCAGATATAAATGGCTTGACCGTAAGGTGTTTTCAACTGCGGTGACGGCCCATGTCCGCTCACCTCGATCTGGTGGGTTTTTGTCCAAGTATTGAATTCATCACGAGGCATCAGCCAAAAGATGTTCGGCACCCGGATATCGTTCATGTAAGCCAGATGATTAACGGGGTCGTAGGAAACGCTACCCCAGTTGAATCCTCCGATATTGCCGGGCTGATCCAGCGCCTTGGTCAGACCGATCGGCGTGAAGTCGCCCTCGTAGCGCAGTTGCTTGAACATGATGCGGCACATGAGTTGGTCGAACATGGTTGCCCCCCACATCTTCTTCTCGGTGAGGTGTTCGGCACCGATAGTCGGCATCCCTACCGAATAAGGCTGTGTAGACGAAAGCTTTTCTTCAGGTACCGCACCGGCCGTAGGCACGGGCTTTTCGACGACGTCCGCAATCGGCTCCCCGGTGGCGCGATTTAGCAGGAAAAGCTGGCCACGCTTGGTGGTTTGCAATACCCCGGGGATGGTTCCGCCTTGGCCGTCAGGCAAATCGACCAGCGCGGGTTGAGAAGGCAAGTCGTAGTCCCAGATGTCGTGATGGACGGTCTGGAATTTCCATTTCGGGCGGCCCGTCATGATATCGAGGGCGACAAGGGAAGAGTTGTATTCATCCGAGTGCGGTGGTCGCTCCATGCCGAAAAAGTCCGGCGTGGCATTTCCCAGCGGCGCATAGATAAGACCCAACTGGTCGTCATAGGCAGCGGCGGTCCACATGTTGGGCGTGCCGGGCGTGTAGGTCTGCCCCGCCGGTGGCAAGCCGGTTATGTCCGGGTTGCCCAGGTCCCACGCCCATGCCAGTGCGCCGGTGCGGGCATCAAAGGCGCGGATCACGCCTGACGGCTCACCGCGGCTGTAGTTATCAACTACCCAGCCACTGATAATAATGTAGTCGCGCGCCACCAGCGGCGCGGAAGTCTGAAAGTAGAACCCAGGCTTAACGTCGCCCATGCCCTGCTTCAGGTCGACGACGCCGTCGCTGCCAAAACCTGGGCACTGCTTGCCGGTCTTGGCATCTAGTTCGATCAGGCGCGCATCGATGGTGGAATTGACGATTCGTTCCGCACAGACGCCATCAGCCGGCGCCTCCTTGAGCTTGTAGTAACCCAGGCCGCGGCAACGGTTCCAGATAGGAGATGCACTATGGGTATCGAATTTCCAACGTTCTACCCCCGTATCTGCATCGATGGCAGCAATGCGATCATCGGGTGTGCAAGTGAACAACGTATCTTCAATTTGCAATGGGGTGTTCGAATCCACGGCGCCCTTGTCCAACTGGATCTTCGCGCCGGTACGATAGGTCCAGGCCACTTTCAGGTCCTGAACGTTGTCACGGTTGATCTGCGTAAAGGGCGCGTAGCGCGTACCCGCAGTGGTTCGGCCATATGCGGACCAATTTGAAGGCGTGGTGTTTGTGGCTGCTGCAGTAAAAGGTGTGCCCGAGACAGGCGAGACGACACCATGTGGAGTAAAGGCAAACCCAAAGAACACAGCCGTCCCTAATAGCGCTAGTACACCCAGGCCGCGTATCCGGCGCCGGGAGTCCGCAGGCGACCAAGTGGATAACAGGAGCAAGCCGATGCTCGCCATCGCTGCCGGTACGAGCAGGCGTGGAAACAGCGCCCAATAGAACGTGCCTGACTCCCAGAGCGCCCACGGAACACTCAGCACGGCAACCGCTACCAGCAGCCATACTCCACAAACTTGCCTACGCCAAAGCATGACGCCAGCGCTCAGATAGGCCCATCCGGCCAGCACGTAATAAAACGATCCGCCAAGGGTTAAGAGGTAAGCTCCACCTAACAATAGCCCCAGCCCCATCAAGGCAACTAGGCTGGCAAAAATACGATTTATCGAGGTCACAGTTGAACTCCTATACGCTAAATGGCTCTCAGACTTGGTGATGATAGTGTTAGTCTATTAATTTTAGCCATGCCATATGGAGCAACTATACATTGCATAAAAGCAACGCCATGTGGAGCGAATACCACACCTTCCTCGTTGCCGCGCAAACATTGAACTTCAGCCGTGCGGCTGAACGGCTTGGGCAGAACACTTCAAGCATCAGTCGCGCCGTGACCCGGCTGGAGGAGCACCTGGGTCTGCGCTTGTTCAATCGGATGCCCTCTATGCGATTGACGGACCCGGGCGAGCGGCTCTATAGCGAAATCGCGCCCTTGTTCGAAGGCCTTCAGGAGGTTGAAAGCGCGATCAAGTCGGATGATGGAAAAATTAGAGGACGTATCCGGGTCGTCGGATCGCCCGAGGTTGTGCACTGGTTTATCAACCCGGCTATCGCTCGAATGCTGGAAGAACAGCACGAAATTCATTTTGAAGTGGAGGCCAGCACACGCGTGCCAAACCCCATTGAAGAGCCAGTGGATGTCTACTTCAGTCATCGCCGCGCCGAAGTGATTAACAAGTCGCTGGTTGCTCGGCCAATCTGTTCAATGCCACAAGGGTTATTCGCTTCTCCCCTGTTACTGGCCGGCAGGAAACCTCCCCGTGTACCGGACGATCTCCTGCAATGGCCCTGCCTTGGGCGTCAGGGAGAACCCGAGTGGGAGCTCATCGACCCCCAAGGACATAAACACCTGATGCCGGTGCAAGCCATCCTGCTTGCCACACCGAACGATGCGCGCATGGATCTTACTCTGCGCGGACTTGGCATCGCGCAGTTCAATTTGCCCAGCGCCAATGAGGCCGTTGAGAGCGGAAAACTGGTACGTATTTTACCTGGCTATACCCTCCAGAACATGTCGCTGTATGCTTTTCTACTGTCACGACGCTTGATTCCGCAGGCGGTGCAGATCTTTCTGCGCTATACCACGGAAGAGGCAAAAAAATACTTTCCCGATTGAGTCCTGACTTGATATCGGTTCGTTAGGGCAGATGACGTACGACCTTAATAATCTTATAGCCTCCTATTCGTTGCATAACCGAGTAAAAACACTATGGGCAATTACTTTCATCATGTTCTTGTCGGACTATTGGCCCTGCTTCCTATGGCCAATCCTCTAACTAGCATCTCCCTTTTACTAGGCCTTGGAGGAAAGCTGCCTACAGTAGAGCGTAACCGGCAAATCCTGAAGGCAAGCTTATATGTAGCTCTGATTATGTTTGTCAGCTTCTACGGAGGCAGCCTGGTAATGCAGGTATTCGGAATATCTGTCCCCGGCTTGAGAATAGCCGGAGGCCTGATCGTTACCTACATCGGTTTCGCCATGCTTTTTCCAGCAACGACACCTGACGAAACAGAGGTTCAGAAAGATTTCCTTTCAGAGAAAGAGAAATCAACCCCACATTTCCGCGATCTGTCATTTGTACCTTTAGCTCTTCCTGGTGCAGCAGGCCCCGGCACGATAGCGTTGCTTATCAGCTCCGCCTCTACCCTGCAGTCGACCTACCAGACCCTGCCACTCGTCATTCACCTTGCAGCCGCAACCGTATTCATTATTACTGCGCTTATTTTCTGGATAGCTTTACGATGTTCGGGGCGAATCATGAAAGTGCTTGGTGAGTCAGGAATCGATGCAATTTCCCGAGTCGTTGGTTTTCTACTGGTTTGTATGGGCGTTCAGTTCGTTATCAATGGTGGTTTTGAGTTAGCGTCTACACCTATGCACTGATCATAGTTCTCATAATAGTGAATTATTAAAGGCCGTTGATATTCCCGCGGCCACATTCGCTAGCACCAGGTGAATGGGTGTTCCTACGCCTATGGAGAACTGACGCCCTGCCGCCCTCAGGAAGCTAGGGGGCCAGACTCGGACAAAATCAACATTGGCCAGTTACGACTAGCCCCACTACAAAACAATGGTTAGTGCGCTGTGAACCAGTTGGGGTGTAGCACCGGAAAATGTTCCTTCAGCCAATCCACAAATGCCTCGACCTGAGGCGCAAGATGCGTTCTGCTTGGATAAAGCACGGAAACCAGGCGAGGCTTTGGACGAAATGCCTTGAGCACTTCGATCAGTTCTCCGCTTGCGAGGAATGTCTCAACGGCGATTCCAGGCGCTTGAACAATGCCGAAGCCTGCAACACCGCATTGAACGTAGGCATTCGACTCATTCACGGTGATTCCACGCCGAGGCGTATGTGGACGATCTTCGCCGTCTACCGAGAAGTGCCAAGGCAGCGGTCTGTTATTTTGACCGGAAAGGAAGCTGACACATTGGTGGTCTACTAGATCTTGTAGGGTTATGGGTGCACCGCAGGCTTGGAGATAACCTGCAGACGCACAGGTCACCATGGTGGCGGTGCCAATTTCTCTAGCCACCATGCTTGAATCCGGAAGTTCACCCATTCGCAATACACAGTCGATGCCCTCGGCTACGAGATCTACCGTACGGTCGGTCACGCCTAGCACAAGCTCGATTTCGGGAAATGCCTCGGTAAACCTCCTAAGGCTTTCCATGAAGCTGTGCTGGGAAAATGCAGTAGGGATGTCAATTCGAAGCCGCCCTCGCAACGTCGATCCACTACGGTCGAACATGGAAGTGGTTTCTGCGATGGTTGCTAAAATCTCTTTGACGCGTTCGTAAAACCGCTCTCCCTCAGCAGTCAGTTTTACTTTACGCGTAGTGCGCTGGAACAGACGGACACCCAGCGAGGCTTCCAGATCCTGAATGGTGCGTGTGACGTGCGGTCGCCCGGCCTGCATTGCCTCAGCGACTTTGGTGAAGCTCCCCAACTCCGCTAGCTTGGCGAATACTTGCATCGACTGTAGAAGCTCCATAAGTCTCTTCTCGGGAAGCGTGTTAACGGGATGATTATTGCTGATCAGGATAACAATCCTGTTCGTTTCTGCACATTTATCTAGGGCCGCGAAACCTTAACAATGTCCTCAGCGTAAAGGAGGAGCTTTGCTCCCCTGCACATTCAAAATTGTTGGAGACAGAAAATGAAAGCGTGGCTTCTAAAAGATTTCGGCTTGGATAATCTCGTGCAGGGCGAAACGGAAACCCCCGTGCCCCGAGCGGGTGAGCTGCTGGTTAAAGTAGGCGCTGTATCACTCAATTTCCGGGACAAGGCCATCGTTGACGGCATCTATGAACCTCACATGGTGCCCAAGCCGCTGATCCCCGTCAGCGATGCGGCGGGAACTGTCGTGGCAGTAGGTGAAGGTGTCAGCCGCTTTGCTATCGGAGATCGGGTCAACTCACACCTCTACTCCCGTTGGTTGGACGGCATGCCTGGGCCAGATGAACCCAACTACTGTTTCGGCTCGCCATTGCCTGGTGGTCTGGCGCAATACATGATCATCCATGAAGACAGCGCAGTACGTGCCCCCGACAATATGTCTGATGAGGAAGCAGCGACCCTTCCAATTGCTGCTCTGACGGCGTGGTATGCGCTCGTCGACTATGGCCAGATAGAGGCCGGCCAAACCGTTTTGGTTCAGGGCTCTGGAGGTGTTTCTGTTTTTGCAGCACAAATTGCTACCGCTTTGGGAGCCAAGGTTATCGTCACCTCCAGCCGTGATGACAATCTGGAAGCTGTAAAAAAACTGGGCGCGGTTGCGGGTGTGAATTATCGCACCACCCCTGAGTGGGCAGAGGAAGTTCTGAAGCTCACTGACGGCAAGGGAGTGGATCTGCTGCTGGATGTGGCGGGCGGGGACGGCATCAACCAATCGATTGCTGCGACAAAGGCAGGTGGACGTATTGCACAGATCGGCTTTCTGACAGGCCAGACCTCCGCCTTGAACCTGATGCCTATGATTTTCCGGCAAACAACGATTCGCGGCATAGCCGTTGCTCCACGCTCGTCATTTGACCGAATGAACGAATTCTTGAACGAGCACAAGATTCGCCCGGTAATCGACCACGTGTATCCATTCGATCAAGCACGCGAAGCGTACGAACATCTGGCCAGAGGCGCCTTTGGTAAGGTAGTAATCAAAATCGCGTAGGACCCAGCCGCTTCAATCTCACTCGCCCGCTGCGACGACAGGCGCGTGAGCACGTCCTTCAAATAAGCATACGGATCATGCCCATTGATGGCGTCATAGGAAGCGCGCTAAGCGTCTGGATTGCTGGGTCAACTCCCAAGCAAAAAAAAGCCTGCATCTCTGCAGGCTTTTCTCTATCTGGCTCCACGACCTGGACTCGAACCAGGGACCCAATGATTAACAGTCATTTGCTCTACCAACTGAGCTATCGCGGAATGCGCCGTATGTTACTGATTAAAAAGAAGAAGTCAAGCGTCCTCAGATATTTTCCGCAAATCGTCCCCCTGTTCGCTTGAATACGACGGTTCCCTGGCCAGTTCCAACCAGGCCCGCGCTGCCGGTGGCAGGTGGGCGCTGGCGCGCCAGGCCAGGGCGATGTGCCAATCGGTGTGGGGCTCGTCCAGGGGGATCAAGGCGATGCCGGGGTGTTGGTGTTTGTGCGCCAGCATCCGGGGCAGGAAGGCGACGCCCAGCCCGGCGGTGACCAGGTCGACGATAAAGTCTATTTGCCCACTGCGAGCGGTGACTTTAGGTGTCACGCCTTTACGTTCGCAGGCGCTGAGGATCTTGGCGTTGAGGGCAAAGCCGGCTTCGAACAGGATGAACGGCGAGTCGGCCAGGTCGGTGAAGTCGATGCGCTTGCGCCGGGCCAATGGGTGGCCCATGGGCAACACGGCGATCAATGGCTCGTTGCGCACCGGTTGGTAGTCGAAGCCTTCATCAACCGGTAGCAGCAAGGCGGCGAGGTCAACCTCCCCCGCTTCCAGGCATTCGCGCAGCCTTTTACTGCCGTATTCGGTCAGTTCGATGTCGATGCCCGGGTAGCGGCTGCGGTAAGTGGCAAACATGGCCGCGAACAGCACGCCGCACCCTACCGGCGGCAGACCGATGCGCAGCACGCCGCGCTTGAGACCGCGCAGGTCGTTGATTTCAGCCATCAGGTCGGTGCGTTCGGCGAGCATTACCAAGGCGCGGCGGTAGGCAATTTCGCCGGCGGCGGTGAGTTCGTTCTTGTGGCCAAGGCGATTGAGCAGCGGCATGCCTAATTCGTCCTCAAGGGTCTTGACCGCTTTGCTGACGGTGGACTGGGTCAGGGCAACCACTTCGGCCGCCTGGGAGAACCCACCCTGGCGCACCACTTCGACAAACGCACGCAGTGTTCGTAGGTTCATCAGTATTCCTGTAACGACTGGATGGCAGTGATAAAAGTTGTTTTCATCATGGCATAACTTTGCTTAGGGTGTAGCACTTTGCCCTGTGGAGACACCGTCGATGATCATCTCGTCCGCTTCCGACTACCGCGCTGCGGCCAAGCGCAAGTTGCCGCGCTTTCTGTTCGATTACATCGACGGCGGCGCCTACGCCGAGCACACGCTGCGCGCCAACAGTTCGGACCTGGCCGAGATCAGCCTGCGCCAACGCATCCTGCGCAATGTCGACAACCTGAGCCTGAGCACCCATTTGTTCGGCACGGAACTGGCGATGCCGGTCATCCTCAGCCCCGTCGGGCTGACCGGCATGTATGCGCGACGCGGTGAAGTGCAAGCAGCCAAGGCGGCGGCCAACAAAAACATCCCTTTTTGCCTGTCGACAGTGTCGGTGTGTTCGATTGAGGAAGTGGCCTCGCAAAGCCCGCAGTCCATCTGGTTCCAGCTGTATGTGCTCAAGGATCGCGGCTTCATGCGCAACGCCCTGGAGCGGGCGCAGGCCGCCGGGGTGACAACGCTGGTGTTCACCGTTGACATGCCGACACCGGGCGCACGCTACCGTGACGCTCACTCCGGTATGTCCGGCCCCTACGCGGCGCAGCGGCGCATGTTGCAGGCAGTGACCAAGCCGCAATGGGCCTTCGATGTGGGCTTGATGGGCCGCCCCCACGACTTGGGCAATATCTCCAAATATCTGGGCAAACCCACCCACCTGGAGGACTACATTGGCTGGCTGGCCAACAACTTCGACCCGTCGATCAGTTGGAAAGACCTGGAATGGATCCGCGAATTCTGGAAAGGCCCGATGATCATCAAGGGCATCCTCGACCCGCAGGACGCCAAGGACGCGGTGAGTTTCGGGGCCGACGGCATCGTGGTCTCCAACCATGGCGGCCGCCAGCTCGACGGGGTGCTCTCCACGGCCAAGGCGTTGCCGCCGATTGCCGAAGCGGTAGGCGATGACCTGACCGTGCTGGTGGACTCGGGCATTCGCTCCGGGCTCGACGTGGTGCGCATGCTAGCCCTGGGTGCCAAGGCGTGCCTGCTAGGGCGTGCCACCGCCTATGCGCTGGCCGCCGAGGGCCAGCATGGGGTAGAGAACCTGCTGGACATCTTCGCCAAGGAAATGCGCGTGGCCATGACCCTGACCGGGGTCACCTCCATCGCGCAGATCGACCGTACCACCTTGGTCTAGTAGTGATGAGGGATGGTGTACGTTGTGTGCGGATAACCGAAGCGTTGTTTATTTGCGACAAATAACTCGCCCCACCGAAACAGTAAGGTTAACCGGGCCGGCAGTAATGCCGGCCCCAATCAGCCAAATAACTGGCGCCATGCTTTAACAGACTTTTCTTACTTAAAAATTAGTTAATTGATTTATAAGGATTTTTACCAACCAAATACACTTGGCATGAATCTCGCTCCAGTACTGTTCAAGCAGGTTCGGCGATGACAAGACGTGCGGCAGTGCCCCGGGGTTATAACCCAAAGAAAAGCGGTTTAAACTGTTTCCAATGTTTTACGGAACTGAAGGATCAGTAAGACGCTTGGCACTCGCCACTCTCATCCCGCCTGTAAGACAGCCCAGTGCTTAGAGGCCACCCGCTTATGAAAACCCCCACCCAGACCAACGCAATTGACTTTGACAGTGCCAAATTGCAACGCCTGGGATTTGGCCAGCCATCCTTACGCCCACGTCGCCCCGCCACCCTTGCCGAACTTCGCCAGCAACTGAACCAGCAGTTGCAGACCAGCCTGGAGCCGGAGCGCATCCTGGGCCTGTTCTTTCGTGAGGTTCAGCGCCTGGTGCCGCTGGACGCGTTGCAATACCGTCACGCCGCCAGCGACCTGCGCCTGGAGTTTGGCCACCGGGGTCATCACTCCGTCAGCTACACCCTGAGCCATGAAGGCGAGCACCTGGGGGAACTGGTCTTTCGTCGCAACCAGCGGTTGCTTGAAGAAGAACTGAGCCAGCTCGAACTCCTGCTGGTGACCTTGCTTTATCCGATGCGCAACGCCCTGCTCTACCGCGCCGCCACCCGCAGCGCCCTGCGTGACCCGTTGACCGAAACCGGCAACCGTGTGGCCATGGACCAGACGCTGCAGAGAGAAATCGACATGGCACGCCGGCATTTGCACCCGCTGTCGTTGTTGATGCTGGACATCGACCACTTCAAGAAAATCAACGACACCCATGGGCATGCCGCGGGCGACAGCGTGCTGCGCGCCGTGGCCGGAGCGATCAAACGCCAGCTGCGCAACGTGGACATGGTGTTCCGGTTTGGCGGGGAGGAGTTTTTGATCCTGCTGTCCAACACCGGTCGCGATGCCGCGAGGATGGTGGGAGAGCGCCTGCGCCAGGCGGCACAAGCCCAGGACTACTGGGTGGAGGGCACGCGAATAGAACTGACCGTGAGCCTCGGCTGCTCGACGCTGCTGGCGGCCGAGTCGGCTGAAAGCCTGCTGCGTCGGGCCGACAATGCGTTGTATGTGGCCAAGCGCGAAGGTCGTAACCGCTTGGCGATGGCGGGGTAAAGTCAATTGTGGCGAGGGAGATTGCTCCCTCGCCACAGTTACCGCTACGCCTCGCTGGCGATGCGCACAGGGCGCTCGCGAACGGCTGGCGCCTTGTCTTTCTCTGTATGCTCTAGACGCATGCAGCTTTCCAGGAACAAGTGCATGTAGTCGTAGCTCTTGCATACCGCCTGGCGCAACTCTTCCTGCAGGGCCTTGCTCGGGTTGGTCCCGGCCAGCGTGCAGATGATTTCCAGGGCTTCCCAAGGGTGGGCGTCATCGTACTGGGCGTGCATCTTCAGCCACTTCATCGCCCGCTTGCGATCTTCCTCAGGGAAGGCGGCAGCATACACACCGGTAGAGCAGACCACGGCGGACCACTCCCCCGTCGCCCCCTCGATCGCGTAGTTGGTGGCGGCAATCGCGACGATCAACGCATCCGCCGAGCTGGTGTGCCAGCACCAATGACTCAGGGCGTGCAACTCAGGCGGCACCTCCTGCGCTTGCAGTTCTTCAAGGCTGACGCCGTGAGCCCGCGCCCAATTGACCCAATAGTCGGCATGGTTGAGCTCCACGCGGATATTGCGCATGAGCCAACGGCGCGCCATATCCTCCCCAGGATGACGGGCAAACTTGGTCTTGGTCAGGTTCTGCGCCATGTACAAGGCAAACTGTTCCACCACCGGCCAACCACCAATCAGGTAGTGGCGCATGGTCTTGGCGCTGAGGGCGTTGTCACGCATGCGCTGATACAGTTCGTGCTCGACAACCCGACGCTTGCTCTCGCTACAGTCCTGGATCAATTGCTGCGCCCAGGCGGGGTAACTGGAGGCTTCCATAAGCGGGCCGGTTCTGTTGAATGTGTCGATCACTGTGGGGCTCCTTTTCAAGTGTGATTGTACAGACCAGCAAATGTTTCAGCGGAAAGTGCCGGGCGCCTTGAATAACAGTGGCTGCGGCCGCTCAGGTCGGCACTGCAAGCTATCAAAGGTAAACAATTGCGGGCGTTCAATCAGGTAGCCCTGAGCGTAATCCACACCTATCTCAAGTAAAGCCTGTTCGATCTGGGGTGTTTCAACAAACTCGGCAATCGTGCGCTTACCCATGACGTGGCCGATGTGGTTGATCACTTCGACCATGGCGCGGTTAATCGGGTCGTCCAGCATATCCTTTACGAAACTTCCATCGATCTTCAGGAAGTCTACAGGTAAATGTTTCAAATATGCGAATGAGGACATTCCGGCGCAAAAATCATCGAGTGAGAAATGGCACCCTAACGCTTTGAGTTCATTAATAAACCGAATCGCGCTGCCCAAATTGGCTATAGCGCTGGTTTCAGTTATTTCAAAACAAATCATTTCCGGTGGCGGTTGCAGGAGCTGAGTGCAACACGGTTATTGAATTGAAGCAGGAGCCTCATGTTGCAAGCCCATCAGCTGAGTGAATACCTCGATCGGACAC
>Ga0156162_141_pt1 | contig 18082 bp, 17 predicted proteins | sample RifCSPlowO2_12_FD_107815 | JGI IMG/M metagenome (GOLD analysis project Ga0156162, IMG submission 107815) | Pseudomonadales bacterium RIFCSPLOWO2_12_60_38
CCCATGTGGGAGCTGGCTTGCCTGCGAAAGCGGTGGTTCAGTCAAAGATTCAGTGACTGACACACCGCCTTCGCGAGCAAGCCCGCTCCCACAGGGGATTTGTGCCAGGCGCATAACCGATGTGGGAGTTGTCGAGCCCCGGCGAGGCTGCGAAGGCGGCGGTACTGTTGGCAGTTGTGTTGCCTGAACTGTCGCCATCGCGGCCTCGCTAAAGCTCGAGCGCTCCCACAGGGGAATTGTCATTGTTAGTCAGGCAAAGCAGGGAAGTCATTTAAATGCCAAGCAGTCATTCACGCCTTACCTACCGCCAACCACGGGCCGCAGACGTTCAGCCATTGTTCGCGATCTTCGGCGATCCACAGACCAACTTGTTCAATCCTGCCGGCCCGCTGCCCAACCTAAATGCGGCACAACGGCTATTGGATCACTGGATTCAACAGTGGGCGTCCCACGGTTACGGCTGGTGGTCAATTGCCTGCAAAGAGAGCCCCGAGCACATCATCGGGTTTGGCGGCATTGCGCCACTTAACTACCTGACGCAGCAGCGCATCAACCTTGGCTATCGCCTGGCCGTCGAGGCCTGGGGGCAGGGGTATGCCACTGAACTGGGGCGGGATGCCCTGGCGCTGGCGTTTGACACGCTATCTCTACCGGAAGTCTTCGGGTTAGTGCGACCCGATCATGCTGCGTCGATCCGCGTATTGGAGAAGCTCGGCATGCAACGTTTTGGCCTGCTGGATGATGTACCCGGCCAAGCGCCCAGCCTGGTGCTCAGGGTTTGTCATCCTACAACTGCACAAGCCTGACATTTTCCTATTCCGCGTAAATCCTCGATAAGCGGCAATCTTTGCGATTGACACTGCGTGGGCGTCTCGCTATAAAACTCGCAGTTGTACGACGACATATGACGTTACATATGTCCTACCTAACAAAAATAAAAAGTGATGCCATGAATCTGAACGAGCCCATCAGTGCCCTTCGTGTCGGCCAGGCGGTCGGCAGCTATCGCTGGACGATCTGCGCGATGTTGTTTTTCGCGACCACGGTCAATTACCTCGACCGCCAGGTGCTGAGCCTGTTGGCACCGCAACTGTCAACGCAGTTCGGCTGGAGCAACACCGATTACGCCAACATCGCGGCGGTGTTCCAGTTTGTCTACGCCATTTCCATGCTGTTTGCCGGGCGCTTCGTCGACAGGATCGGCACCAAGGCCGCCTATGTGGTAGCCATTGGTATCTGGTCCACCGGCGCGATCATGCATGCGTTTGCGGTGCCGATGGGCGAGGGTATCGCAGCCGTCAGTGGTGCCATTGGCCTGGCGGTGATCCCGGTGTCCATTGCCGGTTTCATGCTCTCAAGGGCTGTGTTGGCGATTGGCGAAGCGGGTAACTTCCCGATCGCGATCAAGGCCACTGCCGAATATTTCCCCAAGAAAGAACGCTCCCTGGCCACCGGTATCTTCAATTCCGGCGCCAACGTCGGCGCGATCCTGGCGCCGATCTGTGTCCCTCTGATTGCCGGCCTGTGGGGTTGGGAGGCGGCGTTTATGGTCATCGGCATGCTGGGTTTTGTCTGGGTAGCCGTGTGGGCCGCCGTTTACGAAAAACCGGAACAGCAAAAACGCCTGTCACCTGAGGAACTGGCCTACATCCGTAGCGACCAGACCGTACAACCGTTTACCCCGGCACCGACGGGCACCGCAGGGAAGAAAGTCTCCTGGTTCAAATTGTTGACCTACCGCCAGACCTGGGCGTTTGCCTTCGGCAAGTTCATGACTGACGGCGTGTGGTGGTTTTTCCTGTTCTGGCTGCCCACCTACCTGTCTGCCCAATACGGCATGAAAGGCGCCGATATCGTGATGCCGCTGGCGGTGCTGTACAGCATGACCATGGTCGGCAGTATTGGCGGCGGCTGGTTCCCCAGCTACTTCATGGCGCGCGGCGATGCCCCCTATGACGGGCGCATGAAAGCGATGCTGGTGATTGCGCTGTTCCCGCTCGTGGTGTTGCTGGCGCAGCCGTTGGGTTACCTCAGCTTCTGGGTGCCGGTGTTGCTGATCGGTGTGGGCGCTTCGGCACACCAGGCGTGGTCATGCAACATTTTCACCACCGTGTCCGACATGTTCCCGCAGAAAACCGTGGCCTCGGTGGTCGGCATTGGCGGCATGGCCGGTGGCCTGGGCGGCGTGCTCATGACCAAGATCGGCGGCTGGGTGTTCGACTATTACAAGTCCATCAACGACATCCATACCGGCTACATGATCATGTTTGCCATCTGCGCCCTGGCTTATCTGGTGGCCTGGAGCGTGATGAAGACGCTGGTGCCGCGCCACAAGGAAATCACTGATCTGTGACGCTAGCTAGAAAGGTCATCAAGGCAGCGACGATGACCTCGGGCGCGTCCTCTTGCACCAGATGCCCCGCACGCGGGACGCGTAGGTAGCGTGCACCTAATCTACCTGCGAGCGCGTCGCCCTGTGCCACGTTGATCCATTGGTCTTCTTCGCCCCAGAGCAGTTGCACCGGGCAACGCAGCTCGGCGAGCCGCTCTTCAATCTGGTCGGTATAGCGCTGGTCCATCTGTGCAATCTGGCGATAGAAGGCGGGCTGGCCTACCTCGCCTGTCCAGGGCGTGACATAGGCGTGCAGCACCTCGGCAGGCAGCGGCGTGAAGGCGGCGCCCTGTAGATAGGCACGCACAATCGCCTCATGGATATAGGCCGGCGCGTCGCTGAAGGCCTGTTCATGGCGGCGCACATGCTGCACCAGCGGCGAACCCCAGGGCGCCATGGCGACGGGGTCGATCAAGGTCAGGCTGGCATAGTCGCAGCCATCAAGCAGATGCGTGCGCAGGGCCGTGGCGCCGCCAAAATCATGGGCGAGCACATGGGGGCGTTCCAGGCCCCAATGGTGTAGCAGGGCGTCGAGCAACAGGTTTTGCACGCCCAGAGACACGTCCTGGCCCGGCGCCTGTTCAGACTGGCCATAGCCAAGCAGGTCGTAATAGAACACGCGGTACTGCTGGGTAAACAAGGGCGCGATACGCCGCCACACATGGGAAGAGAACGGCGTGCCATGCACCATCACCAGCGCCGGCCCCTGGGTACCCAGCTGGCCCCAGCGCACAGTTTGATTGCGAAAGTCAAAGGTGTGGGGCAGTGCCAGTGCGTCGTTTGAATGGGTCATGGTTGAATCTCCCCGAAGGTCTGATGGGTTGTGGCGGGTTTTGCCTGCGCCAGGAGGGTACGAACCGCCATGACCACACCGACGAGCACGGCAGCCAGGCCCACGGCTTCCATTGGCGTCGGCCAGCGCCGGTGAAAGCCTAGACCGAGCAGGCTGGCGAAGAGTGATTCCAGGGCAATCAATTGGCCACTCAGTACCATGGGCAGGCGCCGCGTTGCCGCGTTCCAGGCCCAGGCGCCGACCACCGTGGACATCACCGCGATGCCCAGGCTCCAGGCATACAGCGGCCATGCCTGGTTCCAGCCCGCGCCAAGGGTCGGCAACCGGAACAAGCCCAGCGTGTATAGCCACGGCAGCAGGCACAGCGCCGCGCCGCCTGCGCCTACCAGCATCAAGGCGGTCCACAGGTCGGTTGCGCGGGCAGGCAGGCGTGCCAGTTGCTGTTGATTGATGACGCTGAACCCCAGCCACACGGCCACTGCGCCCAAGGAGAAACACAACCCCGCCAGCCAGGAACCGGTGCCGGAGGCGGGCAGGTGGAGGCTGCTGACTGTCGCCAGCAACAGCCCCACAGTGAGGCAGGACAACGGCATCACCAACTGGCGCCATTGCAGGGTCTTGTGACTGGCGTTGCCTATCAACGCCAGTAGCACCGGGACCATGCCGACAAACGCTGGCGTCAGCACCGGGCCGCCGAACATCACACCGCCAGCAATGCACACGCCATAACCGAGGCAACCCAGTGCGCCCAGTGCTGCCGCCAGTACGCACTGGCCGGTGCTGAGTACACTCAATTGCGCCCTGCACACCATCATCCCGGCGATGCCCAGCCCACCGGCCATCAGGAACCGCACGGCCATCAAGTCGTAGAGGCTGTAGACGCCGGTGACGTAGGGCGCAATGAAGTTCAGCGCCCAGCCCAGGGTGGCGACAACGGCCAATATCACACCGGTAAAGAGTGAGGCGCGGGCGGTGGTCATCAGGCTGCTCCATGAAGTGAGGGATTCATGGTGCCCAGCGCTGCGGCTGTGCTACAAACGAGTTTTCAGCCTTGGATGCATAACCACAGATTATGAATGCACTTGGCAAAACCTTACCGCCGCTGGCCAGTTTGTTGCCGTTTGAAGCGGCGGCGCGTCTGGAGAGTTTCTCCAAGGCGGCCGATGAATTGCACCTCACCCAGGCAGCTGTCAGTCGGCAGATACGCGGGCTGGAAGACAACCTGGGGGTCAAGCTGTTTTGTCGGCGCAACCGTGGGGTGTTCCTGACGCAAGAAGGGCGTGAGCTGGGGCGGGTGGTCAGCCAGGCCTTGCAGAGCATCAGTGAGGGCGCGGTCAGCCTGAGAACATCACCGCAGCGCAATCGCGTGGTACTGCTGTGCCAGCTATGCGAGGCGTTCTATTGGTTGATGCCGCGTCTCGCGACCTTCCACCAGCAATGCCCGCAGATCGAGATCCAGGTGGTGACCTGTACGCGGCCGATCACCCAGTTCGGCGGGCATTTCGATGTGGCCCTGCAAAGTACCCGGCGCGCCAGTGGCAGCCATACGCTGATGTTTACCGCCTCCGACGAGGTGTTCCCGGTGTGCAGCCCCGGCTACCTCTGCCCGGAAAAGCCGTTAGCGCTGACTGAATTACAGCCCTGCACATTTCTGCACCACAGCTCCGAGCCGCCGCACTTGATGGAATGGGATGAGTGGCTGCAGATGTTCGGCCACACGTTGCCCAGGGATGCGCGCAGTGCCACCTTCGACAGTTACCCGCTGATGTTGCAAGCTGCCGTGGAAGGGCACGGTATCGCCATGGGTTGGCGTCGTACCGCAAGCCGGCTGATAGAGAGTGGGGCGCTGGTGCGGCCCTGCGCAGAAAGCGTGTTTTTGCCCGAGGCTATTTCGGTCTACAGGCAGCAAGGGACGGGCAGTCGGGAGGAGATTACGGCGTTGTTGGCCTGGCTTGACGCACAATTGCAGAGTGACGGCTGACAGGGGCGTCGCAGCCCCTGTCATCTGCGGTTATTGGTTACGCGTGACGCGCCAAATCGTATTGGCCAAGTCGTCGGCAATGATCAGCGCGCCTTTCGGGTCTACCGTCACCCCCACTGGACGCCCACGGGTCTTGCCGTCGTCGCCGCGGAAGCCGGTGGCAAAGTCGATGGGCTCGCCCGCCGGTTTGCCGTTGCTGAACGGCACGAAGATCACCTTGTAGCCCACTGGGTTGTCACGGTTCCAACTACCGTGCTCGCCGACAAACGCGCCGTCAGCGAATTTTTCACCCATGGCAGGGATGGAGAAATCCACGCCCAACGCGGCCACATGGGAGCCCAGGCTGTAATCGGGTTTGATCGCCGCAGCCACCTTGGCCGGGTTTTGCGGTTGTGCGCGGGGGTCGACGTTCTGGCCCCAGTAGCTGTAGGGCCAGCCGTAGAAGGCACCTTCACGCACCGATGTCAGGTAGTCTGGCACCAGGTCGGGGCCGAGTTCATCGCGCTCGTTGACCACGGTCCACAGTTGCCCTGAGCCCGGTTGGATGCTCAGCGCCGTCGGATTGCGCAGGCCTGTAGCGTAGGGCTTATGCGCACCGGTGGCGGCATCGATCTGCCAGACCATTGCGCGGTCGATCTCCACTTCCATGCCGCGTTCGGTGATGTTGCTGTTGGAACCGATGCCCACATACAACTGACGCCCGTCGTCACTCACGGCCAATGACTTGGTCCAGTGATGGTTGATCTGCGCCGGCAGGTCGGTGACTTTGACGGGCGGGGCGCTGGCCTTGGTCTGGCCGTCGGCGTAGTCAAAGCGCACCAGTGCGTCCTGGTTGGCCACATACAGTTTGCCGTCGGCGAATGCCAGCCCGTAGGGAGCGTTGAGGTTGTCGGCGAATACCGTCTTGAGTTCATAGGTGCCGTCACCGTCGGCGTCACGCAGCAGCGTAATGCGGTTGCCGCCCTTGACCTTGGTGTTGCCCTGGGCCTTGATCACACTGGCGATCACGTCCTTGGGCTTGAGCTTGGCCGCACTGCCGCCACGGCCTTCGGCCACCAGGATATCGCCGTTGGGCAGCACCAGGGTCTGGCGCGGGATCGCAAGGTCGGTGGCGATGGCGGTGACGCTGTAGCCTTCGGGTACCTTGGGCTTTTGATCGCCCCACGGCGTGGGCTCGGCAATCTTCATGCTCGGCAACAGGCTGCTTTGTTGTTCGGGCAGCTTGGGGTCAGGGCCGCGTGCCTGGGTCTTGTCACCTTCGCCGCCACAGGCACTCAGCAACAGGGCGGCGCTGAGCAGGGCCAGTGTGTTGAGTGGTTTCATCGGGCAGCTCCTGAGCGCAGGTTGGTCAAGCCAATCCAGGTGGCGACAAGCGCCAGCACGGTGACAATCGCCGACAGCACCAAGCCGGTGGGCATCATGGCGTAGGCGTCCTTGGCATGCTGGAAGGCATTGACCAAGCCAAGCACCCAAGTGCCCAGCAACAGCAGGAAGTACGCCACCGGGCGCCCGCCCTTGTGTTCGGCACGCACTAAGTTGACCAGCGCAAACAGCAGGGCAAAACCACAGAACACCAAGGCTCCTGCGATAAGCCAGGAGGCGAAATTGGCCCACTGAATCTGGTAGGTCTGGCCGTAGGCGATATCACTGAGCAAGGCCCCGAGAAACAACGGCACGGTGCCGGCAAGCAAAGTCCCGTGCAACGGCCCAGGCCTGACGACGGGGTAAGTGGAGAGGGTAGTCATGTCGGTGGCGGCTCCTTATCGTTCTGCACCCTGGGCTCAGGGCGCGCTGACTTCGCATAGGAAAGGAGCATGGCATTTGCAAGAAAGTTCACTGGGAGGGCGTGTCGAGGTGTGTTTCGATCCGGCGTTCCCCTGCATATGCATAGGTATCTACACAATTTTGGTGCGACGCTGAACCTGTGGCGAGGGAGCTTGCTCCCGTGACGGCCTGACAGCCGACATCTATCTACCTGACACCCCACCATCCAACTGTGGGAGCTGGCTTGCCTGCGAAGGCGGCCTAACAGTCAACACAGTTGGACCGGGTACATATCCGTTATTTAGGTAACGGCCACCTAGGGTTCCGCCCTGACGGCGGCTCACTTTTGAAAAGCGCAAAAGTAAGCAAAACGCTCTTGCCCCACCACTCGGCACCTCGCTTGGGCTCGGTGTGCCCGTAATCCGCCAGTGATTTGGGGGGGCGCCGCCACGCGCCATCCATGGCGCGGGGCGGCTAAACCGGCATCCCTGCCGGTTTACCCCCCAAATCCCTGTCGAATTCCGGCCAGCGTGGTTTAACGGGGCGCCTGAGATCAAGATCACAAGCAGATCAAGAGCGGCTCGCTTCGCATCGTGGTTACCGTCTGCTGCTACCGCCTACAAAGTTACGTAGATACCTATGCCTGCTTATGTTTACCACAGCGGCTATAAGACTCATCCTTCCTGGCCCGACATGAGGAATAGCGTTATGCCCACCCTGCATCTGCTCTGCGGCAAGATCGCCTCCGGCAAGTCCACACTCGCCAAAACCCTGGCCGCCGAGCAGGGGGCCATCGTGCTCAGCGAAGACCAGTGGCTGGCCAATCTCTATCCCGGCGAAATCCAGAGCATTGCCGACTACCTGCGCTGTGCCCAGCGGGTTCGTGGAGTACTTGAGCCGCTGGTGATCGATCTGTTGGCGTGCGGCGTCAATGTGGTGCTGGATTTTCCGGCCAACACCCTCGCCAATCGTCAATGGTTGCTCGACCTGGCCCAGGCGGCCAAGGTGCCGCACTGCCTGCATTACCTGGAGCTGGACGATGCCACCTGTCGTGCGCGCCTGCATGCGCGCAACGCTCGGGGTGAGCATGATTTTGCCGCCACCGATGCCGAGTTTGACCTGATCACTCGCCATTTCAGTGTGCCGAGTGAAGAGGAAGGGTTGGTGATTGAGGTGCATCGCCCGTGACCACCCAAAAACCTGCTGGTATCGATGCCGACGGCTATATCCTCAACGTCGCCGATGGGCCTATACAACCCGAGTTCCAGCGCCTGCTGACGGACATTTGCGCTACCTTGTCCCGGCCGGAGCTCGGGCTGCACGGGATTTACCTGTATGGCAGCATCGCACGGGGCGAAGCTGAGATCGGGATGTCTGATCTTGACCTTTCCCTGATACTGGTGGAACCACCGAATGCGCCGGTGCTTGAACAATTGGAGTCGGCCCGACTCGCTTTGGAGCAACGGCATCCGAGCGTCACCAAGATCGACTTCGACATCGGCCACCGCGCCCAGGTGTTGGCGCCCGAAAACCGAAACAGTTGGGGCTTCTGGCTCAAACATCATTGCCGCTGTCTCTGGGGCGAAGACCCGTCACTGCACGTCGAACCGTTTCGCCCGTCCCGCGCCATCGCCCTGGCGGTCAATGGTGATTTTGAACAGGCGCTCACGACTTACCTGGTGCGCATTGAACAGGCCAGCCCTGAACACACGCGGCTTGGCCTGCAGCGGGAAGCATCACGGGCCTTGATCCGCGCCACCCACATCCTGCGAGCGGAAGATGCGCAAACCTGGCCGCAAACCCTGGAAGACTACGTCGGGCTGTTTGTTCATCATTACCCGACCATGCGCGTGCAAATCGCCTACTTCCTGTTTGAGGCACGCAACCCGAGCGCCGAGGGCGAGGCATTTACGACACGCCTACGGACGTTTCTGAGCTGGATGGTTTCGGCTTTTATAGAAAGGAATCAATCAGATGCGTGAACGCAAAGCCGCACGATTACTGGTCATAAACCCTGCGCAGCAAGTGTTGCTGTTTCGCTTCGTGCATAAAGACGGCGCCCTGGCCGGCCAGGATTACTGGGCCACGCCGGGCGGTGGCGTGGAGGCCGGGGAGAGCTTCCACAGCGCCGCGATTCGTGAGTTGCGCGAAGAGACTGGGATCACGGTGAGCAGCGTCGGGGAATGTGTAGCAGAGCGCGACGTGACCTTGATGCTGCCCTGCGGCGAAACGGTGCTGGCGGTTGAGCGGTACTTCGTTGTGCATGCGCCCAGCGAGGCGTTATCCAGGGCCGAGTGGACGCTACAGGAGACCCAAGTGATGGCGGATCATCGCTGGTGGTCGGCAGAAGCGTTGCGCGCCACGAGCGATACGGTATGGCCGCAGGCGTTACCGCAAATGCTGGAGGATGCCGGGGTGTTTTAACCGTCCAGGCCGGCAAGCGGTCGCCATCGTGCGTTTGCCCTGATGCATGTCTGCATTGCTCATTAATGACTGGCCAGGATTTCACTCGTCTGGAACACCCTTGCATAGTCCATCGCCAAGTTACTCAGCGACAGCGCATGCACATCCTCTGCGGCCCACAGCCGCCCCGACAAGTCGGTTTGATCGAAGGTAAAACAGGCATCCGCCGCCACGATCACGTCGAACCCCAGGTTGCCGCCCGAGCGTGCGGTGGATTCCACTGAATTGTTGGTGATGACCCCGACGATCACCAACTGCTGGATCGAGCGCAGGTGCAGCCAGCGCTCCAGGCCCGTGGCGCTGAATGCATCCGGTACGTTTTTTTCCACCACATGCTCATGGGCCAGTGGGTGCAGCGCATCCTGGAACTCACAGCCGGGCTGGCCTGGCCGGAACACTGAAGCGGCAGAGCGGGAGATATGCCGCACATGGATGATCGGGCGTTGCGCCTGGCGCCAGGCATTGAGCAATTGCTGTATGCGCAGCTCGGCGTCTGGGTTGTTGCGGCGGCCAAGGGTGGGATCGGCCATGCCTTTTTGCATATCGATGATCAACAATGCGGCGTTAGTCGCTATCGGTTCCATGGCCTGTCCTGGCAGAGGTGAACATTATCTAACTGGTTGGAAGTTAGCACCGATCGGCAGCCCATACGCAAATCCCTGAGACTTCCCGGCGAAACGCTTCATAATGGCGGCCAATTTGTTTAGCTCGTTATTCTGGTGTGCCCGCATGGAAATTAAGGTCAACTTTCTCGACAACCTTCGGCTTGAAGCCAAGTTCGATGACTTCACGGTCATTGCCGACCAGCCCATCCGCTACAAGGGCGATGGTTCGGCACCGGGGCCATTCGACTACTTCCTGGCTTCGTCGGCGTTGTGTGCGGCGTACTTTGTGAAGTTGTACTGCCAGACGCGCAATATTCCCACCGAGAATATTCGCCTGTCGCAGAACAACATCGTCGACCCGGAAAACCGCTACAACCAGATTTTCAAGATTCAGGTCGAATTGCCCGCAGACATCTCCGACAAGGACCGCCAAGGCATCCTGCGTTCCATCGACCGCTGCACCGTGAAGAAGGTGGTGCAGGCCGGGCCGGAATTCGTGATTGAGGAAGTCGACAACCTTGACGCCGATGCCCAGGCGTTGTTGATGCCCAACTCCACGTCCGCAGCGGGCACCTACATTGCCGGCAAGGACCTGCCGCTGGAGCAGACCATCGCCAACATGTCGGCGATTCTCGCGGGCCTGGGCATGAAGATCGAGATTGCCTCGTGGCGCAATATCGTGCCCAACGTGTGGTCGCTGCATATCCGCGACGCCCATTCGCCGATGTGCTTTACCAACGGCAAAGGCGCGACAAAAGAGGGCGCGTTGGCGTCGGCGCTGGGCGAGTTCATCGAGCGCCTGAACTGCAACTTCTTTTACAACGACCAGTTCTGGGGTGAGGACCTGGCCAACGCGCCGTTCGTGCATTACCCGGACGAGCGTTGGTTCCAGCCGGGCCCCAACGATGAGCTGCCGAGTGAAATCCTCGATGCCTACTGCCTGAAAGTCTACAACCGCGAGGGCGAGCTGCGCGGTTCACACCTGTTCGACACCAACTCCGGCAACGAAGCCCGTGGCATTGTCTCCCTGCCGTTCGTGCGTCAGTCCGATGGCGAGGTGGTGTATTTTCCGTCCAACCTGATCGAAAACCTCTACCTGAGCAACGGCATGAGCGCGGGTAACACCTTGGCCGAAGCCCAGGTACAGTGCCTGTCGGAGATTTTCGAGCGGGCGGTGAAGCGCGAAATCATCGAAGGCGAATTTGCGCTGCCGGACGTACCCGCCGAAGTGCTGGCCAAGTACCCGGGCATCCTGGCGGGTATCGAAGGCCTGGAAGCCCAGGGCTTTCCGGTGCTGGTCAAGGATGCCTCCCTGGGCGGTGAATTCCCGGTAATGTGCGTGACCTTGATGAACCCGCGCACCGGCGGCGTGTTCGCCTCGTTCGGCGCGCACCCGAGCCTGGAAGTGGCGTTGGAACGCAGCCTCACCGAGCTGCTGCAAGGCCGTAGCTTCGAAGGCTTGAACGACCTGCCGCAGCCGACCTTCGAAGGCCAGGCGGTGACCGAACCTAACAACTTCGTCGAGCACTTTATCGATTCCAGCGGCGTGGTGTCGTGGCGCTTCTTCAGTGCTCAGTCGGATTATGAATTTGTCGAGTGGGACTTCTCCGGCCAGGGCGAAGACTCCAACGCCCAGGAAGCCGCCACGCTGTTCGGCATCCTCGAAGGTATGGGCAAAGAGTCGTACATGGCGGTGTATGAGCACTTGGGCGCTACTGCCTGCCGCATCCTGGTGCCGGACTACTCGGAAATCTACCCGGTGGATGACCTGATCTGGGACAACACCAACAAGGCGCTGTTTTTCCGCGAAGACATCCTCAACCTGCACCGCCTCAGCGAGGATGAGCTGCAGGCGTTGGTCGAGCGTCTGATAGAAAGCGAACTGGACGACTACACCGATATCACTACGCTGATTGGCATTGAGTTCGATGACAACACCGCGTGGGGCCAGTTGACCATCCTGGAGCTGAAACTGCTGATATTCCTGGCGCTGAAGCAGTATGAAGAGGCCAAGGAATGCGTAGAGATGTTCCTGCAGTACAACGACAACACCATTGAGCGCGGCCTGTTTTACCAGGCGATGAACGCGGTGCTGGAGATGGAACTGGATGAGGACCTGGAACTGGCTGACTACGAGGCCAACTTCCGGCGCATGTTTGGCAACGAGCGCATGGACGCGGTGATCGGCTCGGTCGACGGCAGTGTGCGCTTTTATGGGCTGACGCCGACCAGCATGAAGCTGGAAGGCCTGGATCGGCATTTGCGCTTGATCGATAGCTACAAGAAGCTGCATGCGGCGCGGGCCAACATCACCCAGGGCTGATACGCAATGATCGTTCCCACGCTCCGCGTGGGAATGCAGCCAGGGACGCTCTGCGTTCCCAAGCGTGACGCAGAGCGTCACCGAATGCATTCCCACGCAGAGCGTGGGAACGATCATGGCGGTTAAATGTGGGCCAAGGCCTGAGCCAGATCGGCGCGCAAATCCTCCACATCCTCAACCCCCACCGACAACCGCACCAGCCCATCGCCAATCCCCAATTGCGCCCGCGTCGCCGCCGGGATGCTGGCATGGGTCATGATCGCCGGGTGCTCGATCAGGCTTTCCACGCCCCCCAGGCTCTCGGCCAAGGCGAAGAGCTTCACGTTTTCCAGAAAGCGCGTCGCGCCGGCCAGGTCGCTGTTCAAGTCCACTGAAATCATCCCGCCAAAGCCGCGCATTTGCTGCTTGGCCAGGTCGTGCTGTGGGTGGGATTGCAAGCCCGGGTAGTGAACCCGCGACACTTGTGGCTGTTGTTCCAGCCAGGTGGCCAGGTCCAGGGCATTGCTGCAATGGCGCTCCATGCGCAGCGCCAGGGTTTTTACCCCGCGCAGGGTCAGGAAGGCATCGAACGGCCCGGCGATGGCGCCGATGGAGTTTTGCAGGAAGCCCAGGCGTTCGGCCAATTCAGCGTTATCACCGACAACAGCGATACCACCGATCACATCAGAATGCCCATTGAGGTATTTGGTGGTGGAGTGCACCACGATGTCGAAGCCCAACTCCAGCGGGCGCTGGATCCAGGGGCTGGCAAAGGTGTTGTCGGCCACGCAGATAATCCCGCGGGCACGGCAGATGCGGGCCACGGCGCGCAGGTCGGTCAGGCTCAGCAGCGGGTTGCTTGGGGTTTCGACCCAGACCATGCGCGTGTCGTCCTGCAATGACGCTTCAAACGCCGATAAGTCGCTGAGGTCGACATAGCTGAAGCGGTGCCCGGCACTGCGCTGGCGCACCTTGTCGAACAGCCGGAAAGTGCCGCCGTACAGGTCATTGCCCGAGACGATATGCGCGCCAGCATCCAGCAGTTCCAGCACGGTAGAGATCGCCGCCAGCCCCGAGGCAAACGCAAATGCCTGGCTGCCGCCTTCAAGGTCGGCCACGCAGCGTTCCAGGGCGAAACGCGTGGGGTTATGGGAGCGGCCATAGTCAAAACCCTTGTGTACGCCGGGGCTGTCTTGCAGGTAGGTGGAGTTGGCGTAGATCGGCGGCATCAGCGCGCCCGTGGTCGGGTCGGGTGACTGCCCGGCGTGGATCACACGGGTGGCAAACGCGCTTTTATCGGGCTGGCTCATGCAAGGGATCTCCGTAGGTGGTTAAGCAGGTCGACGCGGGTGATCAGGCCATGAAAGCCTGAGGCGTCGGCAATGATGGCGACCAGGCCGCGATCCAGTTCAGCCTGCAGTTCGGCCAGGCTGGCGTTGGGGGCCAGGGTGTGCAGGGTGTTGGTCATGGCGCTGGCGACGGTCATGGAAAAATCTGCGGCGTCGTGGTGCAGGCCCAGCAGGATGTCGGACTCGTCGATCACCCCCACCAGGGTCTGGCCATCGACCAGCACCGGCAGTTGCGACACGTCCGCCAGGCGCATGCGCTGGAAGGCGGTGAGCAGGGTGTCGTCGGGGCTTACGCTGATCACGCGGCCGTCTTCGAAGCGGCGCGCGATCAGATCGCGCAGGTCGCCGTAGTGTTTGTACTGCAGCAGGCCCGCGTCGTTCATCCACTGGTCGTTGTAAACCTTCGACAGGTAGCGCGTACCGGTGTCGCAGACGAAGGTGACCACGCGCTTGGGCTCGGTTTGCTCGCGGCAGTAGCGCAAGGCCGCGGCGAGCAGGGTGCCGGTGGATGAGCCGCCGAGGATGCCTTCGGCCTTGAGCAATTGGCGGGCGTGGTCGAAGCTGTCGGCATCGCTGATGGAGTAGGCGTGGCGCACGCTGGACAGGTCGGCGATCGAGGGGATGAAGTCCTCGCCTATCCCTTCAACGGCCCAGGAACCGGGAGTTTCCAGGGTGCGGCTGCGGCTGTATTCGGCCATTACCGAACCGACCGGGTCGGCCAGCACCATGGCCAGTTCGGGTTGCACGCGCTTGAAGAAACGCGTGAGGCCGGTGAGGGTGCCGGCCGAGCCGACGCCCACCACAATCGCGTCCACATCGTGCTGGGTCTGCGCCCAGATCTCCGGCGCGGTACTGGTCTCGTGGGCCAAGGGGTTGGCCGGGTTATTGAACTGGTCGGCGAAGAACGAGCCTGGAATATCTTTGGCCAAGCGTGCCGCCACGTCCTGGTAATACTCGGGATGGCCCTTGCCCACATCGGAACGGGTGATATGCACCTCGGCGCCCATGGCCTTGAGGTGCAGCACCTTTTCCGTGGACATCTTGTCGGGCACCACCAACACCACCCGGTAACCCTTGGCCCGGCCCACCAGCGCCAGGCCCAGGCCGGTATTGCCGGCGGTGGCTTCAATGATGGTACCGCTCGGGCGCAAGCGACCGTCGCGTTCAGCGGCGTCGATCATCGCCAGGCCGATGCGGTCCTTGATGGAACCGCCGGGGTTTTGCGATTCAAGCTTGAGAAACAGCGTGCAGGGGCCGGTATCGAAGCGGCTGACCTTGACCAGCGGGGTGTTGCCGATCAGTTCAAGTACGGCAGGGCGTGAAGGCGTGGGCATGTCGTCTCCTGGTTACGGGATGGACGTAGGGCGGGGGGCAGCAAAAAAACAGCATGGCTTGGAACATAGGCCGGTATCGCCCGTGTCGCAACCGGGCGTCCGTTGTATGACTTTTTTTGCCGCATGGGAGAGGGCGCGCAATCCAGATGTGGGAGCTTGCCTGCGATGGCGGTGGTGCTGTTGGCATTTATGTTGCCTGAACCACCGCCATCGCGGCCTCGCTAGGGCTCGAGCGCTCCCACCGTTCAGTTCCCGGCAATGGCGGCTTCGATGGCAGCGATGTCGATCTTGGTCATGGTCATCATCGCTTCAAATGCACGCTTGGCGACGGCAGGATCTTTACTGGTAACTGCTTCGACCAACACCCGCGGCGAGATCTGCCACGACAGCCCCCACTTGTCCTTGCACCAACCGCAAGCGCTCGCCTGCCCACCGTTGTCGATGATGGCGTGCCACAAGCGGTCTGTTTCCTCCTGATCCTCGGTAGACACCTGAAAGGAAAACGCCTCACTGTGCTTGAACAGGGGGCCGCCATTGAGGCCCACGCAGGGGATACCCAGCACGGTGAACTCCACGGTCAACTCATCTCCCTGCTTGCCAGCCGGATAGTCGCCAGGCGCACGGTGTACGGCCTTTACTTCGCTGTTGGGGAAGGTGTTGGCGTAGAAGGTCGCTGCCGCCAGGGCATCGCCGTTGTACCAGAGGCAGATCGTATTCTTGTTGTTCATGGCAAGGCTCCTCGGGTTGAAAGGTGCATGAAGTCTAGACGAACAACCTGCAACGCTACTCAGGCTTGCACCGCCTCCCGGCCAGCGCGTGCGTCGGCCCGCCGCGAACGCCAGCTCAGCCCCAATACCATCAGCAAGCCCAGGCCCGCCATCAGTGCGCCTGCCAGGGAAATGGCTGGGTAGCCCAGCCCGGCATTGATCACCGCGCCACCCAATGCCGCACCAATCGCATTGCCAAAATTGAACGCACCGATGTTCATCGCCGAAGCCAGGTTAGGCGCATCTTTGGCGGCCTCCATCACCCGCATCTGCAGCGGCGGCACCAGGGCAAAGCTGGCAGCGCCCCACAGCAGGATCGACAGCGCAGCGGGCAACGGCCATTGCATAAGCACCGAAAAGGCCAACAGCACGGCAATCAACACCACCAGCGAGATGATCAAGGTGCGGTCCACCGAGCGGTCCGCTGACTTGCCACCCCACACATTGCCCAGGGTGAGGCCGATTCCGAACAGCACCAGCATCCCGGTGACGAAGTTGGTCGAAGCGTGGGTAACGTCCCGCAGAATCGGCGCGATGTAGGTGAATACCGTAAACATCGCACTCGAACCCACCACGGTCAGCGCCAACGCGGCCAGCACCGGCCCGCGCCCCAGCACACGGATTTCCGCCATCAGCCCGCCGCCTTTGGGCGCCGGCGCATTGGGCAAGGCCCACCACAGCGCGGCCATGACCACCGCGCCAAGCCCACTGATACCCCAGAACGCGGTGCGCCAACCAAAGTTCTCGCCAAACCAGGTCGCCAGGGGCACGCCGCCAATAGTTGCCAGGGTCAGCCCCATGAACATCGCCGCCACAGCCCCCGCGCGCTTCTCGGGCGCCACCAGGCTTGCGGCCACGATCGAGCCAATCCCGAAGAACGCTCCGTGATTGAGCGACGTCACCAGCCTGGCGATCATCAATGTCTGGTAGTTGCTGGCCAACGCCGACAGCAAATTACCCAGGGTAAAAATCGCCATCAGCCCTATCAGCAGATAACGGCGGGGCACCCTGGCCGTCGCCAGGGTCATGATCGGCGCGCCAATCAACACGCCCATGGCGTAGGCGCTTACCAACAGCCCCGCAGCAGGAATGGAGACGTCAAGATCAGCGGCGATACCGGGCAACATGCCCATAGGGGCAAACTCTGTGACCCCGATGCCAAAGGCACCGACGGACAATGCTACAAGGGGGGGATTGATACGCATGGGTGACTCCTCATCTGTGAGCCGAATGCTACAATCCTGCCTTTTGCAGCAGTAGCCCTTGGTTGGGAACTACAGCTTTGCGCAGGAGGCACAAATGGACATCGGCGGGCGTTCGGGAGAGATGGAAGTGTTCACCATGGTCGCCGAGCACGGCAGCCTGTCGGGCGCGGCCAGGGCGTTGGGGCTGACCCCATCGGCCATCAGCCGCATCATCACCCGCACCGAACAGCGCATCGGCACCCGCCTGCTGCTGCGCACCACCCGCGCCATCACCTTCACCGCCGAAGGCGAAGCCTACCTGCGCGGCGCCCGACGCATCCTCGCCGACATGGCCGAAGTCGAAGACGCCATCACCGACCAGGGCGCCCCACGCGGACGCTTGCGCGTCAGCGCCGCACTGGCCCACGGCCGCATGACCATCGTCCCCCTGATCGCCGCCTTCAGCGCCCGCTATCCCGCCATCGTCGTCGACCTGATGCTCGGCGACGAAGTCGTGGACATCCTCGGCGGCCAAGCCGACGTTGCCATCCGCTTCGGCCCCCTCGCCGACAGCCCCCTGACCGCTCGCCTTATCGGCTCTACCGGGCAGGTTATCGTTGCTTCACCGGAGTACCTGACACGGCATGGCACCCCCGTGACGCCGCAGGATTTACTGCGACACAACTGCCTGCGCTTCAACTTCCGCAGAGCGGCGCCGGATTGGCCGTTTCGGGTGGAAGGGCGGGAGTTTTCGCTGAAGGTGGCGGGAACGATTGAAGGGAATAGTGGTGAGGCATTGGCGCAGTTGGCGAAGCTGGGGGCGGGGGTGGCGAGGATTGGGGCGTTTAGTGTGGTGGAGGAAGTGAGACGGGGGGAGTTGGTGGTGTTGTTGGAGGAATTCAATCCTGGGGATGTGGAACCGATTCATGCAGTGTTTGTGGGGGGAGGGGCGATGCCGGCGCGGGTTAGGGCGTTTGTGGATTTTTTGGTGGAGAGGTGTGGGGGTGAGGGGGGGGCTTTGGATTTTTTGGCGGGGGTGAACGGCGGATTTCGGCCCAGAGTGTGTAAAAACGCCCCCGGTAAACCCTTGCTATAATTTCCAAGAGTCTCATCGCAAGGGATGCCCATGAAACGGTTTATCCAGGGTG
>Ga0156162_109_pt2 | contig 9721 bp, 7 predicted proteins | sample RifCSPlowO2_12_FD_107815 | JGI IMG/M metagenome (GOLD analysis project Ga0156162, IMG submission 107815) | Pseudomonadales bacterium RIFCSPLOWO2_12_60_38
CTCCCACCTTTGAATGTGCTGCACCTCTAATAACAAGAATCCCCCGGGAGCCCGCTTATGTCGGTCGATCCGCAACACCTGCTTCGCGAGCTGTTTGCCACAGCCATCGACGCCGCCCACCCCCGGCAAGTCCTTGAACCCTACCTGCCTGCCGACCGCAGTGGCCGTGTGATCGTGATCGGAGCCGGCAAAGCCGCGGCCGCCATGGCACTGGTCGTCGAAGACTGTTGGCAGGGCGAGGTCTCGGGCCTGGTGGTCACCCGCTACGGCCATGGCGCGCCATGCAAAAAAATCGAAGTGGTCGAAGCCGCCCATCCGGTGCCGGATGCGGCCGGCCTGGCCGTGGCCCAGCGCGTGCTGGAACTGATCAGCCATCTGGGTGAAGACGACCGCGTGATCTTCCTGCTCTCCGGCGGTGGCTCGGCACTACTCGCCCTGCCCGCCGAGGGCATCACCCTGGCGGACAAGCAAGCCATCAACAAAGCCCTGCTTAAATCCGGCGCCACCATTGGCGAGATGAATTGCGTGCGCAAGCACCTCTCGGCGATCAAGGGCGGTCGGTTGGCCAAGGCTGCGTGGCCGGCCACGGTGTACACCTACGCGATCTCCGATGTACCGGGCGACCAGGCCACGGTGATTGCCTCGGGCCCGACCGTCGGTGACCCGAGCACCTCACAACAGGCCCTGGCGATCCTCAAGCGTTACCACATCGACGCCCCCGCTTCGGTGCGCAGTTGGTTGCAGAACCCGGCCTCGGAAACCGTCAAGCCCGACGACCCGGTGCTTGCCCGCAGCCACTTCCAATTGATCGCCCGCCCGCAGCAATCCCTGGAAGCGGTAGCAGTAAAAGTGCGCCAGGCCGGTTTCAGCCCGCTGATCCTCGGTGATCTGGAAGGCGAAGCCCGCGATGTGGCCAAGGTACACGCCGGCATCGCCCGCCAGATCGTGCAGCACGGCCAGCCACTGGCGGCGCCGTGCGTGATCCTTTCGGGGGGCGAAACCACCGTCACCGTACGCGGCGACGGCCGTGGCGGGCGCAACGCGGAATTCCTCTTGAGCCTCACCGACAGCCTCAAGGGCCTGCCCGGCGTGTACGCCCTGGCCGGCGATACCGATGGCATCGACGGTTCTGAAGACAACGCCGGCGCGATCATGACCCCCTGCAGCTACCGCCGTGCCGAAGCCCTGGGCCTGTCGGCCAGTGATGAGCTGGACAACAACAACGGCTACGGCTATTTCGCCGCCCTGGGCGACTTGATCGTCACCGAGCCGACGCGCACCAACGTCAACGACTTGCGCGCCATCCTGATCCTTGAGACTGCCAACCATGACGCCTGACAAGAAGGTCAAAATCCTCGCCACCCTGGGCCCGGCCACCGACGGTATCGATGACATCCGCGAGCTGGTGGAGGCCGGGGTAAATATCTTCCGCCTCAACTTCAGCCACGGCGACCACGCCGACCATGCCCAGCGCTACCAGTGGATTCGCCAGGTCGAGCGCCAGCTCAACTACCCGCTCGGTATCCTCATGGACCTGCAAGGGCCGAAGCTGCGGGTGGGACGCTTTGCCGAAGGCAAGGTGCAGCTCGTTCGCGGCCAGGCCCTGCGCCTGGACCTGGATGAAACTTTGGGGGACCAACGCCGGGTCAACCTGCCCCACCCGGAAATCATCGCGGCCCTGGAGCCGGGCATGGACCTGCTGCTCGACGACGGCAAGCTGCGCCTGCGCGTGATCACCAAGCATGCCGACGCCATCGACACCACCGTGCTCAATGGCGGCGAACTGTCTGACCGTAAAGGTGTGAACGTCCCACAAGCGCTGTTGGAACTGAGCCCACTCACCGCCAAGGACCGCCGCGACCTGAGCTTCGGCCTGGAGCTGGGTGTGGACTGGGTGGCGCTGTCGTTTGTGCAGCGCCCGGAAGACATCCGCGAAGCCCGCGAGCTGATTGGTGATAAGGCGTTTTTGATGGCCAAGATCGAAAAGCCGTCAGCGGTGCAACGGCTGCGCGAAATCGCCGAACTGAGCGACGCGATCATGGTGGCCCGGGGTGATTTGGGCGTGGAAGTGCCGGCCGAGAGCGTGCCGCAGATCCAGAAAGACATCATCAGCACCTGCCGCCAACTGGGTAAGCCGGTGGTGGTGGCCACGCAGATGCTCGAATCCATGCGCTTCTCGCCAGCACCCACCCGCGCCGAAGTCACCGATGTCGCCAATGCGGTGGCTGAAGGTGCGGACGCGGTGATGCTGTCGGCGGAAACCGCCTCGGGCGAGTACCCGCTGGAAGCGGTGCAGATGATGAGCAAGATCATCCGCCAGGTGGAAAACGGCCCAGACTACCAGGCACAGTTGGATGTCAGCCGGCCCAAGGCAGATGCCACGGTGTCGGACGCCATCAGCTGCGCGATCCGCCGCATCAGCAGCATCCTGCCGGTAGCGGTACTGGTGAACTACAGCGAGTCCGGCAGTTCCAGCTTGCGGGCGGCGCGGGAACGGCCCGTGGCGCCGATTCTCAACCTCACGCCCAACCTGTCCACGGCGCGACGCCTGAGCGTGGCGTGGGGCGTGCACTCGGTAGTCAATGATCGGCTGCGCCAGGTGGACGAGGTGTGTTCCACCGCGCTGGAAATTGCCCAGGCCCAGGGCATGGCGCAGCGTGGCGATACCTTGGTGATTACCGCAGGGGTGCCGTTCGGGCAGCCGGGGTCCACCAATTCGCTGCGTATAGAGACGCTGATTTAGCGCCTGTCAGGGCCTCATCGCGGGCAAGCCCGGCTCCCACATTTGATCGAGTTTGCATGTCGAACATCAATCAAATGTGGGAGCTGGCTTGCCTGCGAGGAGGGCAACTCGGTCTTATTGACTCAACCCAAATGCACAACCCAACCTGCCCCGACTGGGCCGAAGCCCTGCTCAACGGCTTCAGCCAAATCTTCCTGCAGCGCCACCCGCTGTGCGGCCTGCTGTGCCTGCTGGCGATCCTGATCGGCGCCCCGGCGTTGCTCGGCGGTGCCTTGCTGGGAGGTGTCGCGGGGTTGCTCACGGCCCAGCGCCGGGGGTATCCCAAGGCCGAGCGCCAGGCCGGGCTGTATAGCTACAACGGCGTATTGCTGGGCCTGTTGATCAGCCAGCACTTTGCCTGGTCGGCGCTGGTGCCGCCGCTGATCCTGGCGTGCGGCGGCTTGAGTGCCATCCTCACCCGGCACTGGTTGAAATACGCGACCCAACCCCTGGATTTGCCAGCGTACACCGCGCCCTTTGTTGGGCTGGGCTGGTTGCTGCTCGGCCAGGTCCCGCAGAACACCCTTGCGCTGAGCGAGCCCGACACTGTCGCTATACTGGCCGCGCCCTTCACCGGCCTTGGGCAAATCATGCTGCTGGACCAGCCCCTGGCGGGTGTGCTGATCGCCTTGGGCTTGCTGCTGGCCGACCGTCGCGCCGTCGCGTGGGCCTTGGGCGGCGCCACTCTCGGCATGCTGGCCGGCCTGTGGTTGAACGACGCCACTGGCGCTCTGCTCGGCCTGCACAGCTATAACCCCGCGCTGGCCGCCCTGGCCCTGTGCTCGTCGCGTCGCCAGCCTTGGTTGCCACTGCTGGGTATCGGCCTGGCCATCCTGCTCACCCCAGGCTTTGGCGCCCTGCACCTGCCCGCGCTGACCGCGCCGTTTATCCTCGCGTGCTGGCTGGTGCGCGCCGGTCAGCGAATGCTGCACAAGCCTCACATGGACAGCCCGTACGAATCGCCCTAGGCTTGCTCGATATTCGTTTCAGGCAGGGTTTATGGACAGCAACAACGACTGGCGCCAGCGCCTCTACATCATGGTGTTCCAAAGCGACACCGTCGCCGGGCGGCGCTTTGACGGCATCCTGCTGCTGATCATCCTCGCCAGCCTGGTGATCGTGATGCTCGACAGCATCGACACAATTCACCAGAACTACGCCGACGTGCTGGCCTATATCGAGTGGGGTTTCACGCTGATCTTCGCCATCGAGTACGGCCTGCGCCTGTATTGCTCGCCCAAGCCGCTGCGCTATGCCTTCAGCTTTTATGGCTTGGTGGACCTGCTCGCCATCGTCCCCGGCATCCTCGCGCTGTACTACAGCGACGCCCAGTATCTGCTGATCATCCGCATCATCCGCATGCTGCGCATCTTCCGCGTGCTCAAGCTCAGCCCGTATCTCAAGCAGGCCAACTACCTGATGGCGGCGCTGCGCGGCAGCAAGCAGAAGATCGTGGTGTTCCTGGTCAGCGTGTGCACCCTGGTGACGGTGTTCGGCACCTTGATGTACGTGATCGAAGGCCCGGAACATGGCTTTACCAGTATCCCCAAGGGCATCTACTGGGCGATCGTCACCCTGACCACCGTGGGCTTCGGCGATATCGTGCCCAAGACGCCCCTGGGCCAGGTTATTTCATCGCTGGTGATGATCACCGGTTACTCGATCATCGCCGTGCCGACGGGTATTTTTACGGCTGAACTGGCCAGTGCCATGCGCGGCGAACAGCTGCATACCGACTGCCCAGTGTGCAAGAAGGACAGCCATGAACCCAACGCCGCGTTTTGTGCGCGCTGTGGCAGCAATCTGTTTCGCAAACTGGAATAAGCAAAGTTCTTTTTAATCTTTAAAGCTCTATGAAGGCCCGGCTATAGTCGCTGGCAAATTGCCTCCCTCTTCTCGAACAACAAGGAATGAGCAGTGAAAAAAATCCTCAGCGCCTCCCTACTGGCCGCCGGCCTGGCCCTGGCGGGCTCCGCCCAGGCAGCGACCACCCTGCTCAACGTCTCCTACGACGTGATGCGCGATTTCTACAAGGACTACAACGCCGCCTTCCAGAAGCATTGGGCAGCCGAGCACCCGGACGACAAGCTGACGTTGCAGATGGCCTTCGGCGGCTCCAGCAAACAGGCGCGCTCGGTGATCGACGGCCTGCCCGCCGATGTGATCACCATGAACATGGCCACCGACATCAATGCCCTGGTCGACAACGGCAAGCTGGTGCCGGACAACTGGGTGACACGCCTGCCGAATAACAGTGCGCCATTCACCTCAGCCACAGTCTTTATCGTGCGCAAAGGCAACCCCAAGGCGTTGAAAGACTGGCCCGACCTGCTCAAGGATGGCGTGCAAGTGATCGTGCCCAACCCGAAGACCTCGGGCAACGGCCGCTACACCTACCTGTCGGCCTGGGGCTACGTGTTGAAGAACGGCGGCGATGAAGACAAGGCCAAGACCTTCGTTGGAAAGTTGTTCAAGCAAGCGCCCGTGCTGGACACCGGTGGCCGCGCCGCCACCACCACCTTCATGACCAACCAGATTGGCGACGTGTTGGTGACCTTTGAAAACGAAGCGGAAATGATCGCCCGTGAGTTTGGCCGTGATCAGTTCGAAGTGGTCTACCCAAGCGTCTCCGCCGAAGCCGAACCGCCGGTGTCGGTGGTGGATAAAGTGGTCGAGAAAAAAGGCACTCGTGCGGTGGCTGAGGACTACCTCAAGTATCTGTGGTCGCCCGAAGGCCAGGAAATTGCGGCCAACAATTACCTGCGCCCACGGGACCCTAAGGTGCTGGCCAAGTACACCGACCGGTTCCCCAAGGTGGACTTCCTGTCGGTGGAGAAGACCTTCGGCGACTGGCGCACAGTGCAAAAGACCCATTTCAATGATGGCGGGGTGTTTGACCAGATCTACTCTGGCCAATAATCCATCTGACTGAATCAACTCGGTCAAACCTGTGGGAGCTGGCTTGCCTGCGAAAGCGATCTATCAGTCATATTTCTGGTGACTGGTGCACCGCCATCGCAGGCAAGCCAGCTCCCACTTTTTTGCGTAGGGCAGATGTGTCTGAATGTATCATCAGCCCGCATAAGTGATATCACCACAAGCAGCCTACTCACTTGCGAGCCTTGTCTTTACTCTCTCACGCCATCGTCCTTCGCCTTTATGAGTACACCATGAACGCAACCTCTCACGCTGCAGGCACCATGACCCGGGGCATGGTCATGCTGTTCGCGTTTTGCTGCGGCGCCATTGTCGCCAACATCTACTACGCGCAACCGATCATCGAGCTGATTGCCCCGGACATTGGCCTGACGCCGGCAATGGCCAGCCTGATCGTGTCCCTCACGCAAATCGGCTATGCCCTGGGCCTGTTTTTCCTGGTGCCTCTGGGCGACCTGCTGGAAAACCGCAAGCTGATGATCGCCACCACCGTCGTGGCGATCGCCAGCCTGCTGGGTGCGGCGTTTATCGAACAGCCGAACCTGTTCCTGCTGGTGTCGCTGCTGATCGGTTTCAGTTCCGTCTCGGTGCAGATCCTGATTCCGCTGGCCGCACACCTGGCGCCGGCCGAGTCCCGTGGGCGGGTGGTCGGCAGCATCATGGGCGGCCTGCTGCTGGGCATCCTGCTGGCACGGCCGGTGTCGAGCGTGGTGGCCGACCACTTCGGCTGGCGTGCGATGTTCATGGCGGCCGCCGCACTGATGGCGTTCATCAGCGTGGTGCTGATGCTGACAATCCCCAAGCGCCAGCCCGATCACAGTGCCAGCTACGGCCAGTTGCTGCGCTCCCTGGGCACCCTGTTGCGTGAACAACCGCTGTTGCGCCAGCGGGCGTTCTACCAGGGTTGCATGTTCGCCGCCTTCAGCCTGTTCTGGACTGCCGTACCACTGGAACTGGCGCGTAACCACGGCCTGAGCCAAAGCGAGATCGCACTGTTTGCCCTGGTCGGTGCACTTGGCGCCATCGCCGCGCCCATGGCCGGTCGCCTGGCCGACGCCGGCCATACCCACCGCGCCTCGTTGCTGGCGATGCTGTTTGGCGCGCTGAGTTTCCTGCCGGCGTTGGTACACCCGCTTTACAGCGTGATCGGCCTGGCAGTCACCGGTGTGGTTCTGGACTTCTGCGTGCAGATGAATATGGTCCTCGGCCAGCGCGCCATCTACGCCCTCGATGCCAACAGCCGCAGCCGCCTGAACGCGCTGTACATGACCAGCATTTTTATCGGCGGTGCGTTCGGTTCAGCGATTGCCAGCAGCGTGTATGAACATGGCGGCTGGTTGGCCGTCATGCTGGTGGGCAGTGCATTTGCGCTGGTTGCGTTGTTGCGTTTCATGAGCGTTGCACGTAAAGCCGCGTTGGCCACCGTCCAAGCGTCCTGACGAGCCCGTGCGCCACTTCAAAACGCACAAAAGGGCGGGACTTAATCAACACGTGAGTAAGTCCCGCCCCCGCCTTGCTTCCAGCAGTGGCGCCCGTCAAAGGCGCGCGATCAAGGCATTAGAGATAACTGCCCTCTTTGATGTTGAGCCCGATGACATCTTCTGGACTGATCATTCGGGTGCTTTTGATCAGGAAGTCGGTCTTGCCATCGCCATCCAGGTCGACCGCCAGCAAGTAACGTCCCGTTTGCGGATTAAACTTGATGATGGTGTCGCCTGCCGCCCCCGTATAGTTCTCGACGAAGTTCAACGCTACCTTGCCGTCGAGCACCATTTGCGACAGGTCGATCTTGTCCTGCCCCGTGTTGAAGTCCAACAACAAGTCGGCATTGGCACGGGTTGAATCGCTAAAGGCGTTGAACTTGAAGGTGTTCCAACCGCCGCCGCCCACCAACGTATCGGCCCCCGCGCCACCGGTGAGCACATTATCCGCACTGTTACCGATGATGCGATCGTTACCATGGCCCCCCACAGCATTTTCGATCACCGTCTTCTCGCCGATCCTGACGTTTTCCTTCATCCCCCCAACGCTGGAAAACGAACCACCGCGCAAGTTGATGATTTGATCCTGCTTGAAGCCAGAGAAATCAAAGGTATCGTTCCCACGCTCATCCCATACGTTGAAGTCTGGCTTATCGGCCGCGGACGTCAGGGTCGTTTCCGCCTTGCCAGTATTCGAGTTGAATCCATAGGTGGTGTCATCGGTTCTGGTGTCACGGGGTTGCTTGGGTTTATCAACGACTGGCAGGGTGTCGACGTTGAGCTTGGGCTTATCAACGACTGGCAGGGTGTCGACGTTGGGCTTGGGCTTATCAACGACTGACATGGTGTCGATGTTGGGCTTGGGCTTATCAACGACTGGAATGGTGTCGACATTGGGCTTGGGCTTATCAACGACTGGCAGGGTGTCGACGTTGGGCTTGGGCTTATCAACGACTGGCATGGTGTCGACGTTGGGCTTGGGCTTATCAACGACTGACATGGTGTCGATGTTGGGCTTGGGCTTATCAACGACTGGCAGGGTGCCGACGTTGGGCTTGGCCTTATCAACGACTGGCAGGGTGCCGACGTTGGGCTTGGGCTTATCAACGACTGGCAGGGTGTCGACGCTGGGTTTGGGCTTACCACCGACTGGCGTGGTGTCGATGTTGGGCTTGGGCCTATCACTTACTGGCGTGGTGTAGCCACTTGGCCGAGGCTGATCGGCTGCCGGCTTGGTACCGCCGTTTGGCCGGGGCTGATCGGCTGCCGGCTTGGTACCGCCGTTTGGCTGAGACTGATCTGTTGCCCCCTTGGTACCGCCGTTTGGCTGGGGCTGATCGGCTGCCGGCTTGGTACCGCCGTTTGGCCGGGGCTCAGGAGTGGGTTTGGTATTTTCCTCTGCCATCGGATAGCAACGGGCCGTCACCACGTTGCCGGAATGGATGTCTCCAAGTCGAAGCAGCCCCGAGTTTAGACTCAATCCATACATTCGCTGCTGATGAGTGCGTGCCCCTATCAGCGGAGCAGAAAGATTAAGCAATTGAGAGTTTGTTGAGGCTTGTTTGTCGGCTGCTAAGTTCGCGTCGCGATGAAGGAAACTGGCAGCCTCACTTTCAGCTGGATTGCCAGAACGTAGCACCTGAGACGGCTGAGGGGCCGCGTTCGGTGTGGGCACATAATAATTTGCAGCGGGTGTATTTGCATTGATCATAATCACGTTTCTCAGTTAGTTAAAAACAACAACACAACACTTCACACGTAAGTCACCGGTGAATTCCTAGACATCCAACTTCATTAATAGCCATTCAAATCTTTAAGTCGATCAACCTCCCCTTCCGAGCCGCTACGGCCAGTCCGTGCATAACCGCCCACCCATTCAACCATTCACAACCCAAGAAAATTAATTACCCGACAAACCAATCTTTATATAAGTATCACAGCACCCGCTTTACTGACGAACATCAAGCCATTGCTGATTGTTTGCACTTATACACTGCGTAATACATGATTTGATTTTGCAACAGACTCGATTTAAATCGAGCAATCAGCGCGACTTTTTTACTTATAAAAGCAGCACGCTACTTGAACGTATTCAGCGTGCGGCTGCCGGTGATTGGCGCCCGTTCCAAGACCGCGCTGAATACGCCGACTGATCGTTTCGACTGGCAGCTCTCGGCTCGCAAGGATCCGGTTGCGGATCACAGGGATCTGGACGAGGCGTCGGCTCGCGGGTCACCGGCCATGGCCGGGGCTCACGCGGGTTCGGGCGCGGCATGGGCTCACACGGGGCCGGACGTGGTGTCGGCTCGCGGGGCTCAGGCCGTGGCCTGGGGTCACGCGGGGACGGGCGCGGCATGGGCTCACACGGGTCTGGACGTGGTGTCGGCTCGCGGGTCTCCGGGCGTGGCCGGGGGTCACGCGGCTTCGGGCGTGGCGTTGGCTCACACGGGTCTGGACGTGGTGTCGGCTCGCGGGTCTCCGGGCGTGGCCGGGGGTCACGCGGCTTCGGGCGTGGCGTTGG
>Ga0156162_134_pt1 | contig 5826 bp, 6 predicted proteins | sample RifCSPlowO2_12_FD_107815 | JGI IMG/M metagenome (GOLD analysis project Ga0156162, IMG submission 107815) | Pseudomonadales bacterium RIFCSPLOWO2_12_60_38
CGGCGCTGATCGTGGTAAATAATCGGGAAATCGCCACGCCTAGGAGCAATGGGCTGAAGCACGCAAGATAAGAAAGTGTTTTTACACACTCTGGGCCAAAAGCAGCCATTAGCCAGCCATACATGCAGGTGTCCGCTGATACAGAGTTGACGTATTCGTGCCGCCTATTGGTTGATGCGTCGACGGCGCGCACACAAGAGTCACCATTTACAGGTGCTTTAGCGCTGAATCTTCAGGTGAGCCAAAAATTGAATCGGTGGGCGCCAGCCCAACGCCCCTTAGTGTGAGTTGGGCTGGCGCATGAAAGTATTCATACCGTACGGGAACAGCATGCTGTCCGTGGAATAAGTGTGAAGTCTCAGCGCTGTGGCATGCCCATATGCTGCTGATGCTGCATCATCTGATCCATCATCATCTGCTGCATACCCATGTACCTGTCCATCATGTATTGATGCTGCTTCATCTGCTCAGGCGTCATCTGGGAGTAGTGGCTGCCCATTTGATCCCAGCCCATCATGTGACCCCCACCCATCATGTGACCGCCCTTCATGCCCCCTCCGCAGCACCCCATCATTCCGCCACCACGCATTCCGTTCATCATGTGCATTCCTTGCTGCATCATGGTTTGGTGCTCTTGCATCAGTTTCTGACGCTGTGCAGGGTCGCTAGCTTTCTGAATTTGGCTCATTTGCTCCTGCATTTTCTTCAGGTTTTCTTGTGCCTTCGCCATCTCTTGATCAAATTGCTCAACGCTCATTGGCTGCTGTTGAGCCTGGCTGGTGGCGCTGGAGTCCTGCTGCGCAAAGGTTAAGGCCGGAAAAAGCGCAGCCGCCAAAGCGAAGGCGGCGAGTTTTGGTGCTTTCATTGCTCAGTTCCTTGCAGGTGAAAGTGGGTCGTGGGGTGAGTCACCAGTAGTCAATATAGACCTCGAAGACGGGTGTAGCCTGATGCAGGTCAAAAGTTGACCCCGTACCTGCTACAGGTTGTATTAAAGCTGCCCCGACCAAGGAGGTTGCCTGGGGGAGCGAATTTTCAGTGGCCAAGAGGTATTGCTCTCTAGGTGAGCAGCCCTGTCTGGGCATGGCGTGCTTCAGTAGCTAAAGCCATTTGCCGCCAAAGCTGCCCAGCGGCGCTGACGGTGGGCGTAAAACTGACGCGCAAAAAGCCACACGAACGGGGTGAGGATGCCGGCCTCGATAGTCACGCGATCTCGGTAAAGCGTTCCGCCACTCACTTCTTGAGCCGTAATGACGTGATCCCACTTGGTGATCAGCGGGCTATAGCCGTTGTCTCTAAGCATGAAGGTCTGAGCGTTTTCCATCTGCGGGTAGGTAATCACAATCGCCTGACGGCCAATGGGAAGTACGCCGAATAACTTCAGCTTGACCCAGTAGGTGCCCTCGCTCCAGGTATCAGGAAACTCAGCCGGAGCCAGCGGGCTGAAACTCAATAAGGGTGAAGCAACCTGACGCAGCAGGCGTGGTGTGCGCACCTGGGCGATCACCTCTGCAAGTGGGCACGGCAGTTGGGTGGCGAGATCGACTTGCATGGGCGCAATCACCGGCTGGATAGGTTTTGCTCGTCACTCGCAAGCAAGGTCTGGAGTTCTTCAGGAACCGGCATGGGCTTGAAAGCACTGACTCTGGAGCGGCCTGTATTGCCGAGGGGCACCCAGATTCTGGAGAACAACAAGGCCGCGAAAATGCGCGGTATTTGCCCGGCCACCTCGCGATAATCGCCAATCTGCCAACCGAGCGTGAGCATCAGCCAGTGTGATCTGGCGTGCGGCAAGGGCTGGCGTTGAGTCAGGATGTGCGCACGCTCCAGCCATTGAAAGGCCTCGGTATTACGCCTCTGCTGCATGGCGTGCTCGGCCTGTTGAAAGGCTTGTTCAATTGCAAGTTGCAATGCTGCTTTCATCTTCAATCCTCCGTTCCTACTTTTTAAGCAGGCGCAGGCCGTTGAACACCACCAGCAGACTGACACCCATGTCTGCAAAGACTGCCATCCACATCGTCGCCTGTCCCGTTAGAGTAATGGCGAGAAACAGAGCCTTGATCCCTAACGCCAGCACGATGTTCTGCTTGAGGATGACGGCGGTCTGTTGGGACAGGCGGATAAAGGCCGGGATCTTGCGCAGGTCATCATCCATCAAGGCTACATCCGCAGTTTCGATAGCCGTGTCCGTGCCGGCAGCGGCCATGGCGAACCCGATTTCGGACTTCGCCAGCGCCGGCGCATCGTTGATGCCATCGCCGACCATCCCAACAACGTAGCCACGCGCCTGCAATGCTTCAACGGCCTGCAATTTGTCGACTGGCAGGAGATTACCGCGTGCTTCGTCGATGCCCACTTGCTGTGCGATGGCTTCTGCGGTGTGCGGGTTATCGCCGGTCAGCATCGTGGTCTTCACACCCAGCGCATGAAGCTCCTCGATTGCCTGGCGGCTGGAGTCTTTGACGGTATCGGCAACCGCGAACAGGGCAATGGCACGCTGCGGATTGCACAACACCACCACTGTTTTGCCTTGGCGTTCGAGACGTTCCAGCGTCGCCTCCAGCTCGGGTGAGCAGAGGCCAAGCTCTTCCACCAGACGGTGGTTACCCAGGTGGAAATCCATGCCATCAATGGTGCCCCGTACACCTCGACCCGGCAGGGCTTCGAATCCCTCAACGGTAGCGAACGTCAGGCCATTCTCAGTGGCATGCTTGGCTATCGCTTGCGAAACCGGGTGGTCAGAGCGACTGGCGAGGCTGGCAGCATGGGTGCGATTGAGTTCTGAGTCCTGTTCAACCAGCGGCATGTAGTCGGTTTGCACGGGTTTGCCATGGGTAATGGTTCCGGTCTTGTCGAGGGCCAGGAAGCCAAGCTTGCCGCCAGTTTCCAGATAAACGCCGCCTTTGATCAGGATGCCTTTGCGTGCAGCCGCAGCTAAACCACTGACAATGGTGACAGGTGTCGAGATGACCAAGGCGCAAGGGCAGGCAACCACCAGCAGTACCAGGGCACGGTAGATCCAGTCGTACCAGGGCTCGGCCATGAAGAGTGGCGGCACGATGGCGACAGCCAGGGCGAATAGGAATACGACAGGGGTGTATACCTTGGCGAATTGATCGACAAAGCGCTGGGTCGGCGCGCGTGAACCCTGCGCCTCCTCGACCGCGTGAATGATACGTGCCAGCGTGGTGTTGGCAGCGGCGGCCAGGACGCGGTATTCCAAGGAGCCGGCTTCATTGATGGTTCCAGCAAAAACCGGATCGCCAATGGTTTTCTCTACAGGCAAGCTTTCCCCTGTGATCGGCGCTTGGTTGATGGTGGAGTTGCCGGCAGTAACCTCGCCATCGAGGCCGATTCGCTCGCCCGGTCGAACCCTAACCAATGCGCCTACGGCGATGGTTTTAACGTCAACTTCCAGCCATGTGCCATCAATCTGCTGCACCGTGGCGCGCTCTGGCGTCAGATCCATCAGGCCACGGATGGCATTGCGAGCCCGATCCAGCGACTTCGCTTCGATCAACTCGGCGACAGAAAAGAGGAACATGACCATGGCCGCTTCTGGCCATTGCCCAATCAGCACCGCACCGGTCACCGCGATACTCATCAGCGCATTGATGTTCAGGTTGCGGTTCTTCAGCGCGATCCAGCCCTTTTTATAGGTCGTCAGGCCGCAAAGCAGAATGGCGAGCAGCGCCATGCCAGCCACAGCCCAATCTGGCGCAAGCTCGGCAAAGTGGATCACTTCCGCCGATACGGCGGCCACCCCCGATAGCGCCAAGGGCCACCAGGCCTTCTTGCGCGGGGTGCCTTGCGCTTCTTCGTTTGCTGCTGCGGAACCCTCAACCACTGGCGTGAAACCAAGCTCGCGAATAGCTGCCAGTGCTACTGGCAGGGCTTCTGCTGAGTGGCTGAGCGTCAGTACACGTTGAAGCAGGTTGAACTCCAGCGCACTGATACCGGGTAGTGAGGTCAGCTTGTCGCGGATTAACTTTTCTTCCGTTGGGCAGTCCATCTGTTCGATTTTGATGCGGGCTTGCCCTTCAGCAGATAGCGGCTCTGCTTGCATGCCCAGGGACGAGATCGCCGCTTCGATAGGCGCGGTCGACGGCAAGCTGTGCCATACCCCAAGAATCCGATTGATCAGGTTGAAGTCGAGCTTATCGATGCCTGCGAGCTTGCTCAGTTTGTCCTGAATCAGCGTCCGCTCGGTAGGGCAGTCCATTTGCGCAATGCGGAAGCTACTGAGCCTGGAGCCGGTTACGGTATTTACCGCTGTAGCCACTGTGGCAGAGCAGTTGCTTGCTTCGTTGGCGTCACAGCAGACATCCTTTGAAACCGCTTCAGGTTTGTATTCGTCACCGCAGCAGCCAGCCATGAAGGTATCCTCATTGATCAGTTGTGCAGAGTGAACACCCTGAAGCCACTTCAGGGTCAAGCGTTTGTCGAAGAGGTGCTTCATGAAAATTGGAGAGCTGGCCAAGCTTGCCGATTGCCAGGTTGAAACGGTTCGCTATTACGAGCGTGAGGGGCTGTTGCCGGCTCCGGCTCGCAGTGAGGGCAACTACCGCCTTTACAGCAGTGAGCACCTTGAGCGGCTTACGTTCATCCGTAACTGCCGAACACTGGACATGACCCTGGACGAGATCAGAAGTTTGTTGGCGCTGATGGATCGGCCAGAGGGAAACTGTGAAGGTGTGAATAGCTTAGTGGATGAGCACATTGCGCATGTGCAAGCGCGCGTGACCAGCCTGCTGGCCCTGCAACAACAGCTGGTTGAGTTACGACACCGTTGCGCCTCTGAGCGGGGCGTAGACGAGTGTGGAATTCTCCAGCGCCTGAACACCACTGGCGGAGTCAGTGCGCTTCCGGATGACGGGCACACCCATGTTGGGAAAAGCCACCGTCATTGACCATCGCCTTAGAAGAGCGCGGAAAAGTAGTTACAAGCCCCCGGCGCGATTCACGTTGTAGTGGCCACCCCCGGCCTTAATGGGAGCTTCGTCATCAAGATGAACCGCCCAGCTCGATAGCTGCTGTGCATACTGGTTGCAACGCCAAGCTGCTGACAAAGTTCGGCCCTGAGCCGCTGCTAGAACTGGTGCAGAGCGAACTGCAAAAAGTGCGCTAAACATAGCGACTGGCGCAAAAGTCATGGCTGCTTAATCGGGAGTTTTTATGCGAGCACTGGAAAACAAGATACCCCCGCCGGTTGTGACCGCTCTGTTTGGGCTGTTGATGTGGCTGGCCGCCCGCTATGTGCCGGGCCTCGACCTGGCGCATTCAGTGCGGGTACTGGTGGCGCTGCTAGTGGTGGCCGTTGGCGTTTGCTTCAGCGTGGCCGGCGTACTGTCGTTTCGGCAGGCGCAGACCACCGTCAATCCGCTGAAGCCTGAAACCGCATCGGCACTGGTGCGCTCGGGTATCTATCAATACTCACGCAACCCGATGTACGTCGGCTTTGCCCTGTTGCTGCTGGCCTGGGCCTGCTACTTGGCCTCACCAATTGCCTTGTTTGGGGTACTGGGGTTTGTGCTGTATATGAATCGCTTCCAGATCAGGCCCGAGGAGCGTGCTCTGATAACTCTGTTCGGCAGCGAGTATTCGGCTTATCAAACCCAGGTTCGCCGCTGGCTTTAACATTAGTTTGTCCATCGTTTAGAGTCGCCATCTGGAAGACAGCGGTCTTCCAAAGCAATAGTTCGTGGCAACGGCCTAGAAGTTGAATGGCCGCTTTTGGCCCAGAGTGTGTAAAAACGCCCCCGGTAAACCCTTGCTATAATTTCCAAGAGTCTCATCGCAAGGGATGCCCATGAAACGGTTTATCCAGGG
>Ga0156162_132_pt2 | contig 5014 bp, 5 predicted proteins | sample RifCSPlowO2_12_FD_107815 | JGI IMG/M metagenome (GOLD analysis project Ga0156162, IMG submission 107815) | Pseudomonadales bacterium RIFCSPLOWO2_12_60_38
CCTTGATCGGCATGAAGGACGTCACCACTGGTGAAACTTTGTGCGACGCTGCCAAGCCAATCATCCTGGTTCGCATGGACTTCCCGGAGCCGGTTATCTCGGTTGCCGTAGAGCCTAAAACCAAGGATGACCAGGAAAAAATGGGTATCGCTCTGGGCAAGCTTGCTCAGGAAGATCCATCTTTCCGCGTCAAAACTGATGAAGAGACTGGTCAAACGATCATCTCTGGCATGGGCGAACTGCACCTGGACATCCTGGTTGACCGGATGCGCCGTGAGTTCAACGTCGAAGCCAACATCGGTAAGCCTCAGGTTTCCTATCGTGAGCGCATCACGAAGAACTGCGAAATCGAAGGCAAGTTCGTTCGTCAATCCGGCGGTCGTGGTCAGTTCGGTCACTGCTGGATCCGTTTTGCTCCTGCTGACGAAGGTCAGGAAGGTCTGCAATTCGTGAACGAAGTAGTAGGTGGTGTTGTTCCTAAGGAATACATCCCTGCTATCCAGAAGGGTATCGAAGAGCAGATGAAGAACGGTGTTGTTGCCGGCTATCCGCTGATCGGCCTGAAAGCAACCGTTTTTGACGGTTCTTACCACGACGTCGACTCCAACGAGATGGCGTTTAAGGTGGCTGCTTCCATGGCAACCAAGCAACTGGCCCAGAAGGGCGGTGGTGAGTTGCTTGAGCCAATCATGGCGGTAGAAGTTGTTACACCTGAAGACTATATGGGTGATGTCATGGGCGACCTTAACCGTCGTCGCGGCATGATCTTGGGTATGGAAGACACGGTTTCCGGCAAAGTGATTCGCGCCGAGGTTCCGTTGGGTGAGATGTTCGGTTATGCGACCGACGTTCGCTCCATGTCCCAGGGTCGCGCAAGCTACTCTATGGAATTCAAAAAATACAACACAGCTCCGGCGCACATCGCTGAAACTGTATCCAAAAAACAAGGCTGATTCAGTCCTTTAGGCAAGGAGTTAATTGTCGTGGCTAAAGAAAAATTTGATCGTTCCCTACCGCACGTAAACGTTGGCACCATCGGCCACGTTGACCACGGTAAAACCACTCTGACCGCTGCTCTGACTCGCGTCTGCTCCGAAGTTTTCGGTTCGGCTCGTGTTGACTTCGACAAGATCGACAGCGCACCAGAAGAAAAAGCTCGTGGTATCACCATCAACACCGCGCACGTTGAGTACAACTCGACTATTCGTCACTACGCTCACGTTGACTGCCCAGGTCACGCTGACTATGTGAAGAACATGATCACTGGTGCTGCCCAGATGGACGGCGCGATCCTGGTTTGCTCGGCCGCTGATGGTCCGATGCCACAAACCCGTGAGCACATCCTGCTGTCCCGCCAGGTTGGCGTTCCGTACATCGTGGTTTTCCTGAACAAGGCTGACCTGGTAGACGACGCTGAGCTGCTGGAACTGGTTGAGATGGAAGTGCGCGATCTGCTGAGCACTTACGACTTCCCAGGTGACGACACTCCGATCATCATCGGTTCTGCTCGTATGGCTCTGGAAGGCAATGACGAAAACGAAATGGGCACCACTGCCGTTCGTAAACTGGTTGAAACTCTGGACAGCTACATCCCAGAACCAGTTCGTCTGACCGACAAGCCGTTCCTGATGCCAATCGAAGACGTATTCTCGATCTCTGGTCGCGGTACTGTTGTGACTGGTCGTATCGAGCGCGGTATCGTTCGCGTTCAGGATCCACTGGAAATCGTTGGTCTGCGTGACACTACTGTCACCACCTGCACCGGTGTTGAAATGTTCCGCAAACTGCTCGACGAAGGTCGTGCTGGCGAGAACTGCGGCGTTCTGCTGCGTGGTACCAAGCGTGACGACGTTGAGCGTGGCCAGGTTCTGGTTAAGCCAGGTTCGGTCAAGCCGCACACCAAGTTCACCGCAGAAGTTTACGTTCTGAGCAAAGAAGAAGGCGGCCGTCATACTCCGTTCTTCAAAGGCTACCGTCCACAGTTCTACTTCCGTACTACTGACGTGACCGGTAACTGCGAATTGCCAGAAGGCGTTGAAATGGTAATGCCGGGTGACAACATTCAAATGACTGTTACCCTGATCAAAACCATCGCAATGGAAGACGGTCTGCGCTTCGCAATCCGTGAAGGCGGCCGTACCGTTGGTGCTGGCGTTGTAGCTAAAATCATCGAGTAATCTCTCTTTCGAGTGAGCTTTGATGTTTTGAGAAGGCCCCCGCTTAGCGGGGGCCTTTTTTATTGGGTTGACACCTATCTAGGGCGTCTATAGAATTGCGCCTCCTTTTAACGGGCGTATTGCGCCCGGTGGGAATAGCAGCCGGAGTCTGAAATCCAATGCAAAATCAGCAAATCCGTATCAGGTTGAAGGCTTTTGACCATCGCCTGATCGACCAATCCACCCAGGAAATCGTGGAAACCGCGAAACGTACTGGTGCTCAAGTGCGTGGTCCAATTCCACTGCCTACCCGTAAAGAGCGGTTCACCGTTCTGGTCTCCCCGCACGTCAACAAAGACGCGCGTGACCAGTACGAGATCCGTACTCATAAGCGCGTACTGGACATCGTCCAGCCAACGGATAAAACCGTTGATGCACTTATGAAGCTCGATCTGGCGGCCGGTGTGGAAGTACAGATCAGCCTCGGCTAAGACTTGGGTCTTAGTCGTGTAACGCTCTGAAATGGGCGGCCATAGCGGGTGAAAGCCCCGTACACTCATGAGGTTTACAACATGACTATTGGTGTAGTCGGTCGTAAATGCGGTATGACCCGTATTTTCACCGAAGAAGGTGTCTCCATTCCGGTCACGGTCATTGAGATCGAACCGAATCGCGTCACCCAGTTCAAAACTGAAGAAACCGATGGCTATCGTGCAGTGCAAGTCACTGTCGGCGAGCGTCGTGCTTCGCGCGTGACTGCTGCTCAAGCAGGTCACTTCGCTAAAGCAAACGTTGTAGCTGGTCGTACTGTTATGGAGTTCCGTCTTGAAGACGGCGACTACCAGGCTGGCGATCTGATCAACGCTGAAATCTTCGCCGCTGGTCAACTGGTTGATGTAACCGGTCAGTCCAAGGGTAAAGGCTTCCAGGGTACGATCAAGCGTTGGAATTTCCGTGGTCAAGACAACACTCACGGTAACTCCGTTTCCCACCGCGTCCCGGGCTCTATTGGCCAGTGCCAGACTCCTGGTCGTGTATTCAAGGGCAAAAAAATGTCCGGTCATATGGGCGCTGAGCGCGTGACCGTGCAGTCCCTCGAAGTAGTGCGCGTCGACGCTGAACGCAATCTGTTGTTGGTCAAGGGTGCTGTTCCTGGCGCTACTGGCGGCAACCTGGTTGTACGTCCAGCGGCCAAGGCTCGCGGTTAAGGGGAAGCTGACATGCAATTAAATGTAAATGACGCTCAAGCGATCGAAGTTTCCGAACTGACATTTGGCGGCGAATTCAACGAGACGCTCGTTCACCAAGCAGTCGTGGCCTACATGGCCGGCGGCCGTCAAGGTAGCAAGCAGCAAAAGACCCGTTCCGACGTACGTGGTGGCGGTAAGCGCCCTTGGCGTCAGAAAGGCACTGGCCGTGCTCGTGCCGGTACTATCCGTAGCCCAATCTGGCGTGGCGGCGGTACCACTTTCGCAGCTCGTCCACAGGATCACTCTCAGAAGCTCAACAAGAAGATGTACCGCGCAGCTCTGCGCTCCATCCTTGCTGAACTCGTGCGTACTGATCGTCTGGTCGTGGTTCAGGACTTCGCTGTTGAAAGTCCAAAAACCAAAGATCTGCTGGGCAAACTGAACAACATGAGCCTGACCGATGTTTTGATCGTGTCTGAAGCTGTTGATCAGAACCTGTACCTGGCTGCTCGCAACCTGCCACACGTTGATGTACGTGACGTGCAAGGTTCCGATCCAGTTAGTCTGATCGCATACGACAAGGTGTTGATCACCGTGTCGGCCGTGAAGAAATTCGAGGAGCTGCTGGGATGAACCAGGAACGCGTATTTAAAGTTCTGCTTGGCCCGCACGTTTCCGAAAAGGCTACGGTTCTGGCTGACAAGAAAGGCCAGTTCGTTTTCAAGGTTGCAACTGACGCAACCAAGCTGGAAATCAAGAAGGCCGTCGAAAGCCTGTTCAGCGTGAAAGTAGAGCGTGTTACTACCCTGAATGTTCTGGGTAAGAGCAAGCGCACTGCTCGCGGTCTGGGCAAGCGTAATGACTGGAAGAAGGCAGTTATCTCCCTTCAGCCAGGCCAAGATCTCGATTTCAGCAGCAGTGCTGAGTAAGGAAGGGGTGCATCATGGCAATCGTTAAATGCAAACCGACTTCCCCTGGCCGCCGTTTTGTGGTCAAGGTGGTCAACCAGGAGCTGCATAAAGGCGCTCCTCACGCACCGCTGCTCGAGAAAAAATCGAAGTCTGGTGGTCGTAACAACAATGGTCGCATTACCACTCGTCACATCGGTGGTGGCCATAAGCAGCATTATCGTCTGGTCGATTTCCGTCGCAACGACAAAGATGGCATCGCTGCCACTGTCGAGCGTATTGAATACGATCCAAACCGTACTGCTCACATCGCTCTGCTGCTGTACGCAGATGGCGAGCGTCGCTACATCATCGCCCCTAAAGGCGTAAGTGCTGGCGACCAGCTGATCGCAGGTGCTTTGGCACCGATCAAGCCGGGCAATGCTCTGCAACTGCGTAACATTCCAGTTGGTAGCACCGTACACGGCATCGAATTGAAGCCAGGTAAAGGCGCGCAAATCGCTCGTTCCGCTGGTGCTTCGGCTCAGCTGATCGCTCGTGAAGGTGTCTACGTGACCCTGCGTCTGCGTTCTGGTGAGATGCGTAAAGTACTGGCTGAATGCCGTGCGACCCTGGGCGAAGTCTCGAACTCCGAGCACAGCCTGCGTTCGTTGGGTAAAGCTGGTGCCAAACGCTGGCGTGGCGTTCGCCCAACCGTTCGTGGTGTTGCCATGAACCCGGTTGACCACCCACACGGTGGTGGTGAAGGTCGTACCTCTGG